>JGI24709J26583_10001100_pt1 | contig 22913 bp, 21 predicted proteins | sample BioPla2DNA1_FD_26583 | JGI IMG/M metagenome (IMG submission 26583) | reverse complement strand
GAAAGATTTCGAAACAGAATACTCCATGTAATGGCTTAATATAGTTCTTTTAAATGAAACTGGCAGACAATCTAAATGACCATCTGCCAGTAACATATAGCTATTTCATTTTACTTTGTCCTACCCCAACAATTGACGTAGAACCGGTTTTTATCCAGGGTTCTTAATATTTATTTATTTCCTCGGGTTGCTTACCTGAGCCTGCGCTGCTGCAAGACGAGCAATTGGCACACGGAAAGGTGAACAGGATACATAATCCAGACCCACTCTATGGCAGAAATCAATTGAAGAAGGCTCTCCGCCGTGTTCACCACAGATACCCAGTTTGATATCCGGGCGGGTCTTTTGACCTAATTGAACTGCCATCTCTACCAATTTACCAACACCTGTCTGATCAAGTTTTGCAAAAGGATCGGATTCATATATATTCTTTTCATAGTAATCTTCCAGGAAGTTACCAGCATCGTCACGAGAGAATCCGAAAGTCATTTGAGTAAGGTCATTGGTACCGAAGGAGAAGAACTCTGCTTCTTTAGCAATTTCATCAGCTGTTAAAGCGGCTCTTGGAATCTCAAGCATGGTTCCCACCATGTATTTAAGCTCGACTCCGGCTTTTTCAATTATCTCATCAGCTGTTTTTACAACAACATCCTTAACAAATTTTAATTCTTCAACATCTCCAACCAGAGGAATCATTATTTCCGGAACAACGCTCATGCCCTTCTTATTTACATTGATAGCAGCCTCTATAACCGCTCTGGTCTGCATTTCTGCGATTTCCGGATAGGACACTGCCAGACGACATCCACGGTGACCCATCATAGGATTAAACTCATGCAAGCCCTCCACAATTGCCTTAAGCTCATCATAGCTCATGCCCATTTCATCGGCAAGATTCTTGATGTCTCCATCGGCCTGAGGCAAGAATTCATGTAGCGGAGGATCTAAAAAGCGAATGGTAACAGGATAACCCTTCATTTCACTGAAAATGCCTTCAAAGTCTTCTCTTTGCATTGGAAGGAGCTTATCAAGGGCCTTTCTTCTTTGTTCCTCTGTACGGGATACAATCATCTCCCGCATTGCTTTGATTCTGTCACCCTCAAAGAACATATGCTCGGTACGGCACAAACCGATTCCTTCTGCACCAAATTCTATAGCTTGAGCTGCATCTGCAGGTGAATCTGCATTCGTTCTTACCTTCAGTACCCGAATCTCATCAGCCCATTCCATAAACTTACCAAAATCTCCTGTAAGCTCAGGGGCAACTGTAGGCAATTGGCCCGCATAAACATTACCGGTGGAGCCATCGAGCGAAATCCAGTCACCTTCTTTATATACATTTCCAGCTGCATCTGTAAATTTCTTGCCGGCTTCATCGATTCTTACTTCGCCACAACCAGCAACACAGCATCTTCCCATGCCACGGGCAACAACAGCTGCGTGAGAGGTCATTCCGCCACGGGCCGTTAAAAATCCCTTGGAAACATGCATACCTTCAATATCCTCTGGAGAGGTTTCAACACGCACAAGTATAATGTTCTTTTCACCACTGTTAAAGGCCGCTGTAGCATCATCGGCAGTAAAGTAAACTTTACCTGTAGCTGCACCAGGGGAGGCTGGCAATCCTTTAGCAATGGGTTTTGCCTCTTTTAATGCTTTAGCCTCAAAATTCGGATGTAGCAATGTATCAAGTTGTTTAGGATCAACTTTCATAATTGCTTCTTCTTTTGTGAGCATTCCTTCACTCACTAAGTCAACTGCTATCTTTAAAGCAGCTTGTGCAGTACGTTTTCCATTTCTTGTCTGGAGCATAAACAGTTTACCACGCTCAATTGTAAACTCCATATCCTGCATGTCCCGATAATGCTTTTCGAGTTTCTCAGCAATCTCAACAAACTGATTATATACTTCGGGGTTTATGTCTCTCAGATGGTCTATAGATTGTGGTGTACGGATACCTGCAACAACATCCTCACCCTGTGCGTTCATTAAAAACTCACCGTATAGTTTTTTATCACCGGTTGAAGGATTTCTGGTAAATGCAACACCGGTACCTGAATCTTCACCCATATTACCATATACCATTTCCTGCACGTTAACAGCAGTGCCCCATTCACTTGGAATATCGTTCATGCGGCGATAGTAAATGGCACGAGGATTGTTCCATGAACGGAAAACAGCTTCTACTGCTTTAATAAGCTGTTCTTTAGGATCCTGCGGGAACTCTGCTCCCTTCTCCTTCTTATACAGGTCTTTGTATTGTCCAACAAGTTTCTTTAAATCATCAGCATCTAAGTCAGTGTCTAGCTCAGCACCTTTTTTATCCTTCATTGTTTCCAACAGATGATCAAAATTAGTTTTTTCAATTCCCATAACAACATCGCTGAACATCTGAATAAACCTTCTGTAGCTGTCATATGCAAATCTTGGATTGTTTGTCAGCTTTGCAAGACCTTCCACAACAACATCATTCAGACCAAGGTTGAGAATTGTATCCATCATACCCGGCATTGATGCTCTTGCGCCGGAGCGAACTGATACCAATAATGGGTTATCAGGATTACCGAATTGTTTCTCTACCACCTGTTCCATTTTGGTCAGATACTCATAGATTTGGTCCTCAATATCTTTTTCTATTTTTCTTCCGTCATTATAATATCTGGTGCATGCCTCAGTTGTAACTGTAAAGCCTCTTGGTACAGGTAATCCAAGGTCTGTCATTTCAGCCAGGTTTGCACCCTTGCCTCCGAGTAAATTTCTCATCGAAGCATTGCCTTCGCTGAAGAGATACACGTATTTTACCATTCATTTTACCTCCTGATTATATTTAATACAAGCAATTCATGCTTACTTATTACTAGAATGTTATCTTTTCCTTTATATACCCTTTTAATTCTTTAATGGGTATTCTTACCTGTTGCATTGTATCACGTTCACGTATTGTTACGCAATTATCTTCTAAAGAATCGAAGTCAAAAGTTATACAGTAAGGCGTTCCGATTTCATCCTGCCTTCTGTAGCGCTTTCCAATCGAACCGGTTTCATCAAATTCGCACACGAATTTTTTACTGAGTTCTTGGTAAATCTTGAAAGCTTCATCGGATAGTTTTTTCGAAAGAGGCAGCACTGCAGCTTTTACAGGTGCAAGATAAGGGTGCAGCCTTAATATGGTTCTTACATCTCCTTCACTGATTTCCTCTTCATCATAGGCATCGCATAAAAAGGCCAATGCCACACGATCTGCACCTAATGACGGCTCAACACAGTATGGGATGTACTTTTCATTTTTTACAGGGTCAAAGTATGACAAATCCTCTTTTGCATGTTCCATATGCTGCTTTAAGTCAAAATCGGTACGATCAGCAATTCCCCAAAGCTCGCCCCATCCAAAGGGAAATTTAAATTCAATATCAGTGGTTGCCTTGCTGTAATGAGACAATTCTTCCTTGGAATGATCCCGCATCCTGATATTTTCTTCTTTCATACCAAGACTAATCAGCCAATTTTTACAAAAATCTTTCCAATAATAGAACCACTCTAAATCAGTCCCAGGTTCACAGAAAAACTCAAGCTCCATTTGTTCAAATTCTCTTGTTCTGAATATAAAGTTTCCTGGAGTGATTTCGTTTCTGAAAGATTTACCTATTTGGCCTATACCAAAAGGTATCTTTTTTCGGGTCGATCTTTGAACATTTTTAAAATTCACAAATATACCTTGAGCGGTTTCAGGCCTTAAAAATATCTCACTTTGAGAATCCTCAGTAACACCCTGAAAGGTTTTGAACATAAGGTTGAATTTTCGTATGTCGGTGAAATCATGTGCACCGCAATTGGGACACGGGATACTCTTTTCTTTCATGTAGGCTGCCATCACATCGTTTGAAAGCCCATCAACAGCCATATCAATATTATTTTCTTTGTTAAAATCTTCGATAATTTTGTCTGCTCTATGCCTTGTTTTACATTTCTTGCAATCAATAAGCGGATCCGAAAAACCTGCCACATGACCAGAAGCAACCCATACTTGCGGGTTCATCAGGATAGCACAGTCAACCCCAACATTATATGGGCTCTCCTGTATAAACTTTTTCCACCAGGCTTTTTTTACATTATTTTTAAATTCAACACCCAACGGACCATAGTCCCAGGTGTTGGCAAGTCCATCATATATTTCTGATCCTTGAAAAATAAAGCCACGGTTTTTACACAGTGCGACCACTTTGTCCATGGTTTTTTCAAACTGCATTTATTTCTCCTCCTGTATGTTACTTAAATTTAGTCAATAGTCATTGGTTAGATTTGATCCTCGATGCTGTTTAGCGAGGTTTCAACCATATTATCATGTGTTGGCTGCGGTTTTCTGACCCTGTGATAAGCTATTTTACCCTCATTAATCTCATGAATTGCAATAGTTACATCCTTGTCAGAATTAAACTCTGTAAGTTTTTGTGCTCCGTTTGTCAGCATGCGGGCGCGTTTAGCTATCAAAATGGCCAGTGTATACCGGCTGTCTACCTTCTCCAGCAAAGAAGGCATTGGGGGATAAATCATAGTATTTCAGCTCCTCAAATATTCTTAAATTTATTTATTATTGATTGATTTCTCTTTGTTCGCATTTGTTCAGCCTGTACTATGCTGAAAAACCTTTGCGCTGCATTTTCTATAGAATCATTTATTATCAGGTAGTCATACTCCTCCAAATATCTGAATTCTTCTTTTGCTCGTGTAAGTCTTTTTATTATTGCTTCCTCAGTATCAGTACCTCTTCCTCTGAGTCTTTTCTCAAGCTCATTAAAATCAGGTGGAATTATAAAACAGAGTACACAATCAGGAAAAAGACGTTTTACATTAAGTGCTCCATCAACTTCAATTTCCAGTAAGACTACATTTCCTTTTTCTATCTCACTTAAAACCAGTTCTCTAGGGGTTCCGTAATAATTGTCGCAGTACTCCACCCATTCAATTAATTCATCGTTTTTTATCATGGCTTCAAATTGCTCTCTGGTTTTATAATAGTAGTTATTGCCTTCACTTTCGTTTGGCCTTGGAGCCCTTGATGTAGCTGAAACCGACAAAACAAACTTTGAATTTTTCTCCAGCATTTTTCGTACTATAGTACCCTTACCCACACCAGCTGGTCCAGATACTACAATAAGTAAACCAGGATTCATATAGTTGCCTCCTGTTCGGGCTTTATCTTTTTTAATCTCTCACTGGCAGAGTTATCTTCCAATTCCTGCATTCTGTTGGCAACTGTCTCTGGCTGAAGAGCAGAAAGAATAACGTGATCGCTGTCTGTAATGATTACGGCGCGTGTTCTTCTGCCATAGGTGGCATCTATTAATACTCCCCGTTCTCTTCCTTCTTGAATAATCCGCTTTATAGGCGCTGATTCAGGGCTGACAATTGCAAGTATTTTATTTGCAGCAACCATATTTCCAAACCCAACATTTATTAGTCTCATTAGCGCCTCCTCCTCAATATTTACTCGATGTTCTGTATTTGTTCCCGTAACTTTTCAATTTCACTTTTCAACTCAACAACATTACGTGTAATATCAATATCACTGGCTTTTGAACCAATCGTGTTTACTTCTCTGTTCATTTCCTGAATCAAAAAATCTGCTTTCTTACCAACAGGACTACCGACATTTAGCATTTCTCTCATTTGAATTATATGACTTCTTAATCTGACAAGCTCCTCATCAATACTGCACTTATCGGCAAACAGGGCAACCTCAGTAGCAATTCGTCCCGGGTCAACCCTCTGTATATCAATCAGCTCCATAAGCCTCGTCTCAAGCTTTTCTTTATATTCTTTTACAACAAGAGGTGCTTTTTCGTTAATTTTTTCGACAAACATTTCTATCGTTGAAAGGTTTGCAAAAAGGCTCTCTTTGAGTTTTTCACCTTCACGGGTTCTCATTTCTAAAAGTTTTTCAATGGCTAAGTTAAAAGCCTTTTCCAGCATTTTTCCTACTTCTTCGTTATTATCTTGTTTCTCAACTTTCAAAATATCAGGAAAACGAGCTAAGGATGTGGCTGATATATCATCTCTAAGCCCGAGATTGTCTGAAATACTTCTCAAGGCCTCGCAATAAGCTTTGGCAAGCCTCTCATCAAGCATTACCTCTTGAAAGTCCTTGGATTTATTATCGTAAGTTATGTAGATATCAATCTTTCCTCTTTGAATTTTAGCCGATACAAGAGAACGAATGAGTTCTTCAAAGGCTGAAAGTTGTTTTGGCATTCTAAGGAAGATATCGATATATCGATGATTTACGGTTTTTATCTCTATCGTAAAAGTAATATCGTTTTCTGTATATTCACAATGGCCAAATCCAGTCATACTTCTAAGCATTTAAAGCAGATACTCCTTATTAATTCCATAAAAAAATATTAATCCATAGCAAGAACATTCTTGATTGATTGGTACACTCTTGATTTATCAAAGGGTTTAACAACAAAATCTTTTGCTCCCTGTTTTATAGCTTCAATAACCATTGATTGTTGTCCCATAGCTGAAACCATTATGATGCGCGTTTTTGGACTAACTTTCAGAATTTCTTTAACAGCACGTATACCATCCATTTCTGGCATTGTTATATCCAAAGTCAAGACATCTGGTTGATATTTCTTCGCTACCTCAATTGCCTCACGGCCATTTGACGCTTCTCCGACAACTTCATACCCTTCATATTGCTCAATAATATTTCTTAACAGGGTTCTCATGAAAATTGCATCATCGGTAATAACAAATTTAATCGCTTTCATAGATTTAATTCACCCATCTCATACATAATAATTGAAAGCACAGATATGCTGGCTGTCTCTGCTCTCAATATTCTTTTCCCCAAGCCTACAATATTGTAACCCAAGTTTTTGCAGTTTTCTACTTCCTGAGATGTAAAACCGCCTTCTGGTCCTACAAATAGTGCAATATCCTTAATCTTATTAATATTATAACATTTCAGTGTTTCTTTCAAACATTTTTTTTCTTCATTCTCATACAAGAATAAAGCCCTACTAAAAGTATTAGCTTTTATTAAAGCTTCATCAAAAGTTACAGGTTCTGTGACCTCAGGAACATAGGTTCTGCGACATTGTTTGGCGGCTTCCCTGGATATTCTTTGCCAACGCTCTGTCTTTTTTATGCTGTCTTTTTTATTAAGTTTAACAACCGTCCTGTTTGTTATAACAGGAAAAATTCTATGAACTCCTAATTCGACTCCCTTTTGTATAATAAGATCCATTTTTTCGCCTTTTGGCAGTCCTTGAAACAAGGTTACACGAACCTCAGGTTCTGTTTCGCTTTTAACGGTAGCCTTTATTTCGGCTATTGCACTGGATTTTTCTATAGAAAAAATATTTGCCTCGTATTCGGTGCCGCTTCCGTCAAACACATTAATTCTGTCACCGGGCTTGAGTCTCAGAACCTGATGTAAATGTTTGAAATCGTCCCCTTCTATCGTTATTTTATTACCTTGAATATTATCGGGAGAGACTAAAAATCTATGCACGGAAAACCATCGCCTCCCACTCTCCCATACTCAGTTCATCAATAAGAATAAAGCCTAAGTCTGAATAATTGTTTTTTACCTCGGCTTTTCGCTCTTTAATAATACCCGAAAGTATGATTATTGTCCCGCTTTTTACATATTTCTTTATATCCTTTGATATTTCTATAATAACATCGGCAATAATGTTAATAAATATCAAATCATAGGGTTCCTCAGGAACTTCATTCAGTGTACCTTGCATCACCTGAATTTTATTTATTTCCCCATTATTTTTGATATTTTGCCGGGCCGTCTTAACAGCCGCCTCATCAATATCCACAGCCAAAACAGATGATGCTCCAAGTTTTGCGGCTAAGAGGGCCAATACAGCAGTTCCGCAGCCCAAATCCAGTACTCTGTCGTTCTTTCTTAGAAACTTTTCACCCAGAAGAGCACACATCCTGGTTGTTTCATGAGTTCCTGTCCCAAAAGCCATGCCCGGATCCATCTCAATAACCATTTCATCTTCCTGAGGAATGTATTCTTCCCAGCTTGGTTTAATCACTATCCTATCAGTAAAATTAAAAGGCTTAAAATACTGTTTCCACGACTCTTTCCATTCGGAATCGTCTCTCAGGGCATACTTTATTTCTCCAGAACCGATATTAATATAATTAGAAAGGTTGTCCAGAGTTTGCTTAAGTTCATTTGATATGATTATTGGATCAAGCTCGTCTGAAAAATAAGCTCTGACAATAACATCAGTTCCATATTTATCTAAAAATCCATCATCAGCATAATCGAGATACTTGTTGTTTTCAAGGGCTTGGCGAAATGCTGCAGGATCAACCATTTCAGTTCCGTTTGCTCCCATATTCAGAAGTTTCTCTGCTATTGCCTCAGATGCACCATGTGTTGTACTTACTGACACTTCAATCCATTTCATAGGGTACCTGCTTTCACTCTTTAAATATATCTCTCACTTTTTCGAAAAATCCCTTCTTCTGTTCGAGCCCTTCGTCTCCACTGATTTCAGCAAATTGCCGCAGTAAATCCTTTTGTTTTTGGGTCAATCTGGTAGGTACTTCCACGTTTACACGAACATATTGATCACCCCTGGAATTGCTTCTCAGGCGCTTTATTCCTTTACCTTTCAACTTGAAAACAGTAGCAGTCTGGGTTCCTTCAGGAATAGTATATTTTATAATACCATCAATAGTGGGGATGTCAATTTCCCCTCCTAAAGCTGCCTGTGTAAAGGATATCGGTACATCACAAACAACATCATAACCTTCTCGTTTAAAAATCTCGTGAGGCTTGATATGTATTATCACATACAAATCACCTGCCAGACCTCCTCTTAGGCCTGACTCACCTTCACCCTTCAGTGATATGGTTTGACCATCATCGATTCCAGCAGGAATACTCAAACTTATTAGCGATTTCTTTGATATCCGTGCTTTACCATGGCATGCTTCACAAGGATTGGTTATTATTTTCCCCTCACCATTACAAACATCACAGGTTTTTACATTAACAAACTGTCCAAAGGGTGTTGCCTGGGTATAACGTATTTGTCCAGTTCCCTGGCAATGCTTACAGTTTTCCGGTGAGGTCCCGGCCTTAGCACCAGTCCCGTTGCATTTTGTACAGGTTTGCAGTCTTGTTACTGATATTTCCTTAGTTACACCAAATGCAGCTTCCTCAAAAGTAATATCTATGGAATACTGAATGTCCCTGCCCCGTACAGGTCCGTTACGCGTGCTTTTCCTGCCTCTTCCAAAGGCTCCCCCCATAAAGGTCTCAAAAAGATCATCAAGTCCACCAAAACCGAAACCATCGAATCCACCAAAGCCACTCCCGGTACCATCAAAGGCAGCGTGCCCGAAACGGTCATAATTGGAGCGTTTTTGCTCGTCACTTAATACACTGTAAGCTTCATTCACTTCTTTAAACTTTGCTTCCGCATTTTTATCCCCAGGATTGATATCCGGGTGATACTTTTTAGCTAACTTTCTATAAGCCTTCTTTATATCTTCAGGGGATGCTTGCCTCGGGACACCAAGCACCTCATAGTAATCTCTCTTTTCTGCCAAAATTAACCCTCCAAAACAGCTTTCGATGCACAAACACGGAACGGTAAATGTCTATTATACCAGACAAATACCGTTCCGAATTAATATTAGCATAAAATTCTTTCATGATGGATTTCGCCATCTATTCTATTGTTTATCATCCTCATCGACTACTTTATAGTCAGCATTATAAACATTATCTTGAGTATTGTTTTCGGCTCCAGGGTTAAATCCGGCATCCGGATTAGGTCCTTGCCCCTGAGGATTCTGTTGATACAATTTTTGAGATATGCCGTAGACTGCCTGGGTCAGGCCTTCGGTAGCCTGCTTAATTGCGGCAATATCACTACCTTTGAGCGCTTCCTTAACCTTATTTATCTCGGCTTCAATTGTAGATTTGTCATCAGCACTCAATTTGTCACCCATATCTTTAAGTGTCTTCTCTGCCTGATAAACCGCACCGTCGGCTTCATTACGGGTTTCTATCATTTCTTTTTGTTTTTTATCTTCAGCAGCATACTTTTCAGCCTCTTTAACAGCCCTATCAATATCTTCATCGCTTAAGTTACTGCTTGCAGTAATGGTTATATTCTGTTCATTTCCTGTTCCCATATCCTTAGCTGATACATGCACTATACCATTGGCATCAATATCAAATGTAACTTCAATCTGCGGAATCCCGCGAGGAGCCGGTGGGATACCCGTAAGCTGGAAGTTGCCTAATAACTTGTTATGGGCAGCCATCTCACGTTCACCCTGGTAAACCTTTATGTCAACACTGGTTTGTCCGTCAGCAGCAGTAGAAAAGATTTGGCTCTTCTTAGTAGGAATTGTTGTATTCCTTTCAATCAGCTTTGTAAACACACCGCCAAGGGTTTCAATGCCGAGAGACAGTGGAGTTACATCTAAAAGGAGTAAATCTTTGACCTCTCCTGAGAGTACACCAGCCTGTATAGCAGCACCGATTGCAACACATTCGTCAGGGTTTATTCCCTTAAAAGGTTCCTTTCCTAAGAATTTCTTAACCCCTTCCTGAACAGCCGGAATACGTGTTGAACCACCTACCAGTAATACTCTGTCAATCTCATTAGGTGAAAGATCTGCGTCCGCCAGTGCTTTGCGCAGCGGCTCCATTGTCTTTTCAACTAAATCGGCTGTTAACTCATCAAATTTAGCACGGGTTAAGTTAGTGTCCAGGTGCTTGGGTCCTGATGCATCAGCAGTAATGAAAGGCAGGTTAATATTAGTTTGTGCAACACCTGAAAGCTCAATTTTAGCTTTCTCTGCCGCTTCTTTAAGCCGTTGCATTGCCATTTTATCATTTCTTAAGTCAATTCCGTTGTCTTTTTTAAACTCATCTGCCAGCCAATCAATGACTCTCTGGTCAAAATCATCTCCGCCTAATCGGTTATTTCCGTTAGTTGCCAAAACCTCAAATACTCCATCTCCAATTTCGAGAATGGATACGTCAAAAGTTCCGCCACCTAAGTCAAAAACAAGAATCTTCTGATCACTTTCTTTATCCAAACCATAAGCCAATGCTGCAGCAGTAGGCTCATTAATTATTCGCAAGACTTCGAGGCCTGCAATTTTACCTGCGTCTTTTGTAGCCTGGCGCTGTGAGTCAGAGAAATATGCAGGAACCGTAATAACTGCCTGGCTGACTTTTTCACCCAGGTATGCCTCAGCATCTGCCTTAAGCTTTTGTAAAACCATTGCTGAAATTTCCTGAGGAGTAAAATTTTTATCGTCAATTTTTATTCTTCTATCAGTACCCATATCTCTTTTTACTGACATAACGGTTCTTTCAGGATTTGTAATAGCCTGTCTTTTTGCAACTTGCCCGACAAGCCTTTCTCCTGTCTTTGAAAAGGCTACAACTGACGGTGTTGTGCGATTTCCTTCTGCATTTGTGATTACGACGGGTTCGCCACCTTCCATTACGGCGACACATGAGTTAGTTGTTCCAAGGTCTATTCCTATAACTTTTGCCATTATAAACACTCTCCTGTTAATTTATTTAAGGTCAAAGAATGCAGATTAAGTACAATTCTTATACTAACATATTGAAAAGTCTTTTATCTGACATTTACTATTGTCAATTTGCCACCTTTACCACTGAATGTCTTATTACTACTTCATCTTTGTATATATAGCCTTTTTGAAATTCCTCCACTATTATGTTGCACTCCAGTGAATCATCTTCAATATGCATGACGGCATCATGAATTTCAGGGTCAAAACATTTCCCGACAGTTTCAATGGGTTTAACACCCAGTTTGTCCAGCGCATCCAATGTTTGCTTGTAAATCAGGTTTATTCCTTCCTGTAATCCCTTGCTTTCATCCTGTTCAGCCGCTGTAACAGCTCTTTCCAGGTTATCTACTACCGGTAGAAGTTTTCCTACTACATCTGCCAGCGCATCAATATAGATTCTTTCTTTCTCTTTCTGAGTTCTTTTTCTGAAATTATCATATTCTGCTGCTAAACGTTGCATTCTACCGACTAGTTCATTTAACTCAGCATCTTTCTTTTTGATAACCTCGTTAAGATCAATATTTTCATTCTGTTTATCCAAATCATCAGAATCTTTTTGTACAGGTGCCTCAGCTACCTTGTCAACTTCTTCCTCTGTACCTGTTTTCTTTTTTGGTTCAACATCACTGTTCTTTGTCATCCTTTACTTCCTTTCGCGCATATCAGAGATCATCGCCAAATATTTTAATTAATTCTCTATTTAGAAGCTCTCTGATGTATTTTATTGAAGAAACTACTTTGCCATAAGTCATACGTGTAGGACCTATGACTCCTATAGTTCCAATGTCCTTTCCTTCTCTGCCATATACTGTTGTTATTATACTCAGGTCCTTCATTTCATCAATTTCATTTTCGCTGCCGATTTTAAAATCCAGCTGCTGCTTTTTTGTTGCCTCAAATACCAGTTGGTGTATTAAATCTTTTTCTTTCAGAAAATCCAATACTTCCCGCGCTTTCATAAGATTGCTGAACTCAGGGTAGTTCAATATATTGGTTATACCATCAATATAAAAATCTGTAGCCTCAATTTTTCGCACACAGTCTTCTATTGCCTCAAAAATAGGGAATATCACTTCCTTAGGAACATTAATGTCTCTTGGAAGCTCCCTTAATACCGGCATAGAAATCTGATCAATAGTTTTCCCTGATATAATAATGTTAAAAGTTTTATTAAGCTTTTCTATATCCGATTCATCAATTAAACTGTCGTGTTTTATTAGTCTGTTGTGAACTATTCCACCGCCCGCTACCACTACCACCAGCAATCTTTTTTCATCAATAGCCAGCAGTTGCACAGATTTTATCACCGCTCTTGAAAGCTGCGGTGACATAACTACGGCAGTATAGCCCGTTATATTGGATATAATATTACTTGCTTTTTTGATAAGATGATTTATTTCCTCAATTTTTTCATCCATAGCCTTTCTGATTATAACTATCTCTTCCCTTGCCAGACTATGGATTTGCATTAAATTCTCCACATAAAACCGGTACCCTTTATCAGAAGGTATCCTTCCGGCAGATGTATGAGGCTGTGTAATATATCCTAATTCTTCCAGGTCAGCCATTTCATTGCGTATAGTTGCAGAACCAAGGCCCAACTCGTGTTTTTTGGCAATAGTCCTGGAACCAACAGGCTGTGCCGATTCTATATAATCATCTATGATGGATTTCAATATGGTGCGTTTTCTTTCATTCAGCTCGTCCCAGGCCATTACCTCACCTCCGTTCTGTTGTTAGCACTCTCGTTCAATGAGTGCTAATATAAAAATATCATTGTACTTTGCCTTTGTCAAGTATTCAAACTTTTATTAATGTGATAACGTTACAAACAGATCAATAGAATACCCTTGTATGATTACAAGGGTATTTTTTATCATTATGTCACTCTATATGTGTTTTAATTAATTCATCTCGGAATTATGATGGATATCCTTACACCTTCACCACTCATATCATCGGCCTCCAGCCGGCATTTTAAATAATTGAGTTTTTGCATGTTTTCTATATACTTATTGTCTGACTTCAGTTCTTCAATATCGGTAACAACATCACCTGTAATATCGATATGTACAGTATTATTATCTTCATAAGCAATCACTTCAATACTGCCGATACGTTTATTTATTCCATTTTTGTCTTTTTTCCTGCAGTATGTCTTTTCCAGAAGGAGCCAGATTAGATCGCCGAGTGGAAGAGCAATTTTTTCTGCAATATCCTTGTCCACCTCAATATTCTCACCCAGGGTAGAAAACATAACCTCCAGATGATTTTCCTCAATAATAGAACAAACTATCCTGGTAAGTTTTTGAAATGCTTGTTGTAAAGTCACCATGCGCAATTCCTTTAATATATTCTTGACATCAGTAATTAAGTGATAGGCTTTTGTAGACTCAATAGTCAAGGCATCATTGCTGCCGAATCGAAGTACGGCTTCATCTTTTACTGAATCATATAAAGTGCTTACATTTTTTATTATATCGATAATCTGGTCCAGTCTCTCCAAAGGGATTCTCACATATTGATCTGCAGAATTTGTATTGCGTACCTTCTGCATCCGGATAGCTTTGATGATATCAGATGCATCAACCTTTTTCTCTCTGAGTACGATTTCCCCGAACTTCATTTTATAATTACAACTGTTCTGTTTTTTCAGAACATCCTCAACTTCTGATTGAGCCAATGCCCCCTCCTGAACCAGTATTTCCCCTATACGGGAATCTCTTGTCATTGGCTTGCGCACTTCTAATAGAATATCTTCTTTAGCATTGGCAAGATTAATTAAGTGGCGGCCAATTTCACCGTTAAATATACTGTCCTCAATTAGTTCAGGATTATGGTTGAGCTTTTTTATAAAAGAAATTGAATCCAAGACCAGATTAATTATGTTTTTTGTCACTACAGGACAATATTTTCTGACTGCTTCCAGCAGCTCTTCAGTAGCTATAGTGACTTTTGTACAGGCCGTATTATTAAGTAGTCCAGTTAGTCCTCTTATTGTATGAAAGCTACAATAAACAGAGTTAAGGTGTTCTTTATTACCGGGATCCACTTCTAAATTAACAAGCTCAAGTTCAATGTCATTCAATATCTCCATAATCTCTCCCAAAAAATCTTCCATATAGCTATTACTGTTTTCAGAAAGTTGCGGTACCGCCAAAGCTATATCTTTCTCATTATTTTTTTCCATCAAGATCCCTCCCTTAATATCTCTTTTTTGCTGAAGAAGACTATAATAATTCAACAATTATAGCATTTGCTAAATCCATCCCTTTTCTTGTCAGTCTTATTACAGTTCCATCACGCTCCAATAGTTTTCCAGAAATTAACTGTTCGAGTTTTTTATTAATCCCGCTTTCTAAATCTATATCAAACTCTTTGGAAATCTTAAGAATATCAATCCCTTCATTAAGCCGCAGCCCCAAAAAGATGCTTTCCTCAAGCCGATCTTTGGTTGAAAGATAAGTATCTTCCGATAAAGCCAGTTTTCTGGTATTAACACCTTTAATGTACGTGGAAACGTCGGCTGCATTGGCAAATCGCCTCCTGTTATAATGTGAATGGGCACCTGCACCAACTCCGAGATATTCTCCTCTTCTCCAATATTTCATATTATGTCGGCACTTTAAATGAGGTTTCGCAAAATTAGATATTTCATATTGATACAGTCCGGCAGCGTTAAAGCTATCGACAGCATAATGATACATCTTTCTGTCAAGCTCGTCCTCCACCACTTTAATGGCACCCTCATTCTTCATATTACCATAAACAGTGCCCTCTTCAATAAGTAAGCTGTAACATGAAATATGAGCGAGATCTAAAGAAATAATCTGCCCGATAGTCTCCTGCCATTGCATTAATGTCTGATTTGGAATACCAAATATTATATCGGCATTTATATTATCAAATTCATGTTTTCGTGCCAGTTTTATAGATAATAAAAAGTCTTCGTAAGTGTGAATTCTGCCAAGTTCTTTTAGAATTTTATTCTGACATGCCTGCAATCCAATACTGAGACGGTTCACACCAGAATACTTATATGATTTCAGCTTATCATCGGTTAAAGTACCCGGATTGCACTCTATTGTACATTCGCAATCCGGGGAAACTTTGTAATGTAAAAAAACGGTATCAAGTATTTTAGATATATACATAGCCGGAATCAGGGACGGGGTGCCTCCCCCGATAAAAATAGTCTCTACGTACGGTTTTTCGAATTCTTCTGCCTTGAGGATAAGCTCTAATGTCAAAGCATCAATATAGGACTCCCAATAATTCTCCATCCCGGGATAAGAAGGAAAATCACAATAAAAACACTTCTGCTGGCAGAAAGGGATATGAATATATAAACCGATTTTTTTCTGATCCATGTATTAAGCCTTTCACAGGTCCCAATTTTATTTATATAAAAATTACTAAAGGCCGCTATGTGTCCAGCTTCAGGACGCTCATGAATGCCTCTTGCGGCACTTCTACACTGCCAATCTGACGCATGCGTTTTTTACCTTCCTTCTGCTTTTCAAGCAACTTTCTCTTACGGGATATATCTCCACCGTAACACTTGGCAAGAACGTCTTTTCTATATGCCTTAACCGTTTCCCTCGCAATTATTTTGTTACCTATACAGGCTTGTATCGGAACTTCAAACATTTGCCTCGGGATTGTATCCTTTAGTTTCTCAGCCATTCTTCTTCCTCTTGAATATGCCTTATCGGCATGAATGATGAAGGAAAGTGCGTCAACTACCTCATTATTCAGCCTTATGTCCAGCTTAACGAGGTTAGATTCCTTATAGCCCTTAAATTCATAGTCTAATGACGCATACCCTTTGGTGCGGGATTTCAATGCATCAAAGAAATCATATATTATTTCGTTTAGCGGTATCTCATATTTCAATATGGCTCTGGTTTCCTCCAGATATTCCATACCCAGATATATCCCCCTCCGCTCCTGACAAAGCTCCATTATATTACCGACAAATTCGGTAGGAGACATTATGGTAGCATCCACTATTGGCTCTTCCATACGCTCTATGAGTGTTGGATCAGGCATGTTTGTAGGATTATCAAGTTCAATTATTTCTCCGCTGGTCTTTATTATTTTATAGATTACACTGGGTGCCGTTGTTATAAGATCAAGATTATATTCACGCTCCAACCGCTCCTGAATAATCTCCATATGAAGCAGACCCAGGAACCCGCAACGGAAACCAAAGCCTAATGCTTTAGATGTCTCGGGCTCAAACATTAATGAAGCATCATTCAACTGAAGTTTTTCAAGAGAATCCCGAAGATCACCGTATTTGGAGCCGTCTGCAGGATATATGCCGCAGAACACCATGGGTACCGCCTTTTTGTATCCAGGCAATGGCTCTTTAGCCGGATTTGATGCAATAGTTATGGTCTCACCCACACGACAGTCCTTTACATTTTTAATACTTCCACATAAATATCCCACCTCTCCGGCAAGAAGTGTGTCACTGGGAATAAGGCCTCCGGGCCTCAAATAACCGATTTCAGTTATCAAAAACTCTTTTCCGGTGTGCATCATGCGGATAGTATCACCTAACTTTGCTTTTCCCTCCTTGACACGGACATATGCTACAACGCCTTTATACGCATCATAGTAGGAGTCAAATACTAAAGCCCTTAATGGTTCTTCTTCGTTGCCTGTCGGTGCAGGAATGCTCTTGACTATTCCTTCCAAAACACTATCAATATTAATTCCGTTTTTAGCCGATATTTGCGGAGCATTTTGTGCTTCTATACCAATTACATCTTCTACTTCCTGAATTATCTCATCGGGTCTGGCACTGGGCAGATCAATCTTGTTAATAACAGGCATTATCTCAAGATTGTGTTCAAGAGCAAGGTATACATTGGCCAATGTTTGAGCTTCAATTCCCTGGGAAGCGTCAATCACCAGCACTGCTCCTTCGCAGGCAGCAATGCTTCTGGAAACCTCATAATTAAAGTCCACATGGCCTGGGGTATCTATTAGGTTTAATACATATTCATTTCCGTCATTTGCTTTATATATCATTCTGACCGCTTGTGCCTTGATGGTTATTCCGCGTTCCCGCTCAATATCCATATTGTCTAGAACTTGTGTTTCCATCTCTCTTGATGTAAGTGCACCGGTTTTCTCCAACAATCTGTCGGCTAAAGTGGATTTACCATGATCAATATGCGCTATAATGCAAAAATTACGTATTCTTTTCTGTCTCTCTAATCCCATATTCTAAAACTCCAATAAGTATATTATTAATATTTATCCGTCTTTTATCTACAGGCACCAAATTGATGGGGCAAGGCACCTGTCCCTGTGACCCATGGGTGTATACTAAGCCTATCATAGTATAACATAAGCACTTTTTTCGTACAATCTCAACTCCCCCGAAGAATTTTAGTTCTATTTTTATATTGCCACATTTATAAGGTTTGTCTGTCATAAATATAAGCAAGTAGTAATTACTTAAGGAACAGTATGAACCCTGACATAGTTTTATCAATTATTCTGGCAACTCTTGCCGGTCTTTCAACTGGTATCGGCGGATTAATGTCGGTTCTTTTTAAAAAAACCGATACTAAGGCTTTATCCATAATGCTTGGGTTCTCTGCAGGCATTATGATTTACATTTCGTTTATCGAGCTTTACCAGGAATCTCAGACAAATCTATGTGATATACACGGCCCGGTCAACGGTAAAATGCTTACTGCTTTATCGTTCTTTTTTGGTATTACTCTTATGGCTTTAATAAACGAGTTTATCCCAGAGGCGAATCATCCCCACAGAGCAAGAAGAATAGACCCTCTACACAAACTGAATATATCCTGCAGTAGCAGAAACACTGGCAAACTCATGAAAACCGGTGTCTTCACAGCAATAGCAGTAACCCTTCACAATTTTCCCGAGGGTATTGCCTCCTATGTATCAACAATGAAAAATTCTGTTCTGGGAATCTCAATTGCTTTGGCTATAGCTATTCACAATATACCTGAAGGAATAGCTATTTCTATTCCTGTTTATTATTCCACCGGCAGCAGAAAAAAAGCTTTTCTTACAGCACTTTTTTCCGGTTTATCTGAGCCCCTGGGGGCTATAGCCGCAATGGCTGTTCTTGGCAGATTGATAACCGACACAATGTTTGGTATTATATTTGGCGCAGTTGCAGGTATTATGGTGTATATCTCTCTTGACGAGCTGTTGCCCACGTCAAGAGAATATGGTGAACGAAATCTTTCTCTTCTGGGATTAATATTGGGTATGGCAGTAATGGCTATAAGCGTCATTTTTATATTTTAAGTGTTACATTCAAATCATTCCGGAGGATGACAATATCAAAACCCAGCTGAACACCGTAGCAATTGACAATAATGATGTAACTACTACAATCTCTCCCGCCAACTTGGCATTTCCTCCCAGTTCCCGTGCCATAGGGAACGAGGATGCCGCCACAGGTGCTGCATTTAAGGCCATTATTGTAGCCAACTCCATCCCCCTGATCCCCATAAGAATCGCAACTGATATAAATACCATGGGCACTATAATCAGTCGTCCTATGCATGTTACCATTAGAGGCTTTTTATGCTGCCTCATTTCCTGAATTTTAAAGGTTCCCCCGAGGCACAATAAAGCCACCGGAGTTCCCAGTTTTGATACGCTCTCTATCTGATTTAACAGCAGTTCAGGTATTTCCAGCCTGGTTATTAAAAAGAACATTCCCAAAACCCCTGAAAATACCATCGGGCTTTTAATTACATTAAACAATAAATCTTTTCTATTATTCTTTTTATCTGAATACATCTCGAAAAGCAATACTGTTACAACGCTGTAAAGAGGAACAATAACAGCCGATAATAATGCTACCATGCCCATGTCGGTATCAGGATAAATGGTCTGTACTATACACATTCCATAGATTATAAAGTTACCGCGATATATTCCCTGCATTACAACAGGCTGATCCCATTTGTCTTTGATTATACGCGGGATAATAAAATAAAGTATTATGCACATTATAAAGAAGGATATTATTGCGTAAGCGGTCAGTCTGACGTTGAAACTACTTGTCAAATCGGATTTATAAATATTTACGAACAACAGGGCGGGAATAAAAATATAAAAAGTCACTCTGCTAAACATACTAAATCCACTCTCAGTGACCAGTTTGAATTCCCTGATTAAATAACCCAGTGCCACCATGAAAAAAATCGGAAAAATAACTTCAAACGACAAAATTAAGTATTGCATTTTTGTTGACCCCCCCGGAGCCAATAGCTGTAATGTTTATTTCTTACCTTTTGCACTTAATTGTAACATAATAAATTAATAAAATATATTAATATCTTTATAGAAATTGAGTATCTACTGACACCTGAACAATTGGCATTTCTATTTGTTAAGCATGGAATCCGTATCCAAGGATAATAATACATTTTCTGACACAAAACAGGCCGGCTGTTTACCGGCCTATTGCACTATTCTTTTTCAAAGCTCGCACATTCGGTATCGCTCTCAGTAGTTGCAGTGGTTGGTTTGTTTTTTGCAACCTGTATACTCTCCAGACTGCACATAGGCTCATTTTTTGCATGATATCTGCATTCTGTTACCGAACATCCAATTGATCTGTTTGCCTTCAAGAATAAATCACCTCCCAAATTATTATTGGTCAAGTGACTTAGTCTTATTCTGCCGTGATTATCTTAATATGCTATTTTATTCCGATATCTTTTCTGTAATGCGCATTCTTAAAGTCAATGGAAGAAACTGTCTTATAAGCGTTTTCCCTGGCCGTTTTAATATCTTGGGCCACTGCTGTTATTCCCAGAACACGTCCTCCATTGGTATAGAATTTTCCATTTTCTTTCTTTGTTCCGGCATGAAACAATATAATATCTTTCTGATTCTTTATTGATTCCAATCCTGTTATTTCGTAACCTTTTGTATAGCTTTCAGGATATCCTCCCGATGCCATAATAACACAAACCGCACAATCTGGTCTCCATGTTATGTTTATTGTATCCAGCTTTTCATCAATAACAGCATCGAATATTTCAACCAAATCAGTTTCAAGCAGGGGAAGCACCACCTGAGTCTCCGGGTCTCCGAAACGAGCATTATATTCCAGTACTTTTGGGCCATCCGGGGTTAACATTAATCCAAAATATAATACGCCTTTAAATGGTCTTCCCTCAATCTTCATTGCCTTAATGGTAGGGAGGAATATTGTTCTCATACATTCTTCCTGAAGCTCATTTGTATAGACTCTGCTGGGTGAAAATGCACCCATCCCGCCTGTATTAAGGCCCTCATCATTATCGAATGCCCTTTTATGATCCTGTGAGCTAACCATTGGAACAATAGTTTTGCCATCTGTAAAAGCAAGAACAGATACCTCGGGACCCGTCATGAACTCTTCCACAACTATCCTTTGTCCGGCATCTCCAAACTTCTTATCATCCATAATCATGGATACAGCCCTTATAGCTTCCTCCCTTGTGTTACATATAAGCACACCTTTTCCCAGGGCAAGCCCGTCTGCTTTAACAACCAAAGGTAATTTAGCTGTTTTAACATATTCAATGGCTGACTTACTGTCGCTAAAACTTTCATAATCCGCGGATGGAATATGATATTTTTTCATAAGATCCTTTGAAAAAACCTTGCTGGCTTCAATAATTGCAGCATTCTTTCTTGGTCCAAATGCACGCATTCCCGCATTTTCCAAAGCATCCACCATTCCCGCCGCCAAAGGATCATCGGGAGCTACTACCACCATATCTATGGATTTTTCCAGAGAGAACTTTACCATCCCATCAATATCCATAGCATTTACAGGCACACATTCAGCTATCTCTGAAATTCCGCCGTTACCCGGTGCGCAATAAAGTTTTGTTACCTTTGGACTTTGTCTCAGTTTCCACAAAATTGCATGTTCTCTTCCACCGCTGCCTACAACAAGAATCTTCATTATCCACCTCTATAGTATTTCTACATGTCTGCCATTTATTTTTAGTTTTTTCTGGCTAAAGAGCTTTATGGCCTCGGGCAGAATCTCCCATTCGGCCTGTTCCATTACCCTTTTTTGTAAAGTTTCCGGTGTATCTCCCGGTAGTATCTTTACAGCCTTCTGTAATATAATGGGACCGGAATCATAATCAAGTTCAACAAAATGAACTGTGGCACCAGTTATTTTGACCCCGTATTCCAGGGCTTTTATATGAGGAATAAGCCCATAATAACCTTTTCCGCAAAATGAAGGAATTAATGAAGGGTGCACATTTATAATTGCATTTTTATATGCATTTACGAATCTTTCACCCAGATGGCTTAAAAAACCGGCCAATACAACCAGTTCTGCATCATAGCTTCTCATATGAGAAAGAAGGGCATCATCATAATCCTCTATTGAAATAAAATCTTTCCTGGAGATTACTTTAGTCGGGATATTATTCTTTCTTGCCCGTTGGAGGGCAAATACATCCGGCTTACTTGAAACTACCGTAACAACTTGACAACCCGGTAACCTGCCATTGTTGATATTATCCAAAATGGCTTGAAGGTTAGTCCCCCCTCCGGACACCATAACACCTATTCTTAGCATATCTCAATTTTCTCCTCACCCTTAACTATCTCACCGATAATATAGGCTTTTTCTCCCTTATTATTGGCTTCGGCTACAACAAAGGGTGCTATCTCAGCCGGAACAGCCAATACCATGCCAATTCCCATATTAAAAGTATTATACATGTCTTTCTCAGCAACATTGCCTTTTTCCTGAATAAGTTTGAAAACAGGGTGAACAGGCCATGTACCTTTATGAATCACAGCTTTCATACCGTCGGGCAGCATTCTTGGTATATTCTCCAGGAATCCTCCGCCTGTTATGTGGGAAATTCCTTTAATATTATACTTTTTTATCAGTTTTAGTATGGTCTTAACATATATTTTGGTAGGGGTAAGCAGCTCCTGTCCCAAAGTCTTGCCCAAGATTTCCCTGTACTCTCCTAAAACATCCTTGTTAATATCAAAAATTTTTCTTACAAGCGAATATCCATTGCTGTGTATTCCGGATGAGGCAAGTCCAATTAAAATATCGTTGGGTTTAATCTTTTCTCCGGTAACAAGTTTGTCCCGGTCTGCGATACCTACAACAAAACCCGCCAAATCATACTCGTCTTCAGGATAAAAGCCCGGCATCTCAGCTGTCTCTCCGCCAATTAAAGCACATCCCGCCTGGATACATCCATCCGATACCCCTTTTACAATTTGCTCGACTTTTTCAGGTATCAGCTTTCCTA
>JGI24709J26583_10001084_pt1 | contig 23043 bp, 21 predicted proteins | sample BioPla2DNA1_FD_26583 | JGI IMG/M metagenome (IMG submission 26583) | reverse complement strand
AGCGTTTAATCCGCCTTTAACTCTTGCCATTTTCTATTCCTCCTTATCACCAATATCTATAGATATGGTAAGATCTTCTTCATGTTCTTTACATTGGATTGATCAGTCATTGTTGCTTTTCTGAGATTTCTTTTTCTTTTAGCGGATTTTTTAGTTAAAATATGGCTCTTATAAGCCTTCATTCTCTTAAGTTTTCCGGTTCCTGTTGCTTTAAAACGTTTAGCAGCCGCTCTGCTTGTTTTTAGTTTTGGCATGATGTTTCCTCCTTAAAATTAGTACATCTTATACTTCATAAAATATAATAAACATATTTATGGTGTTTCCTATTTTAACGTTTCTCTGATAAGAACATAGTCATATTACGCCCTTCCAGCTTTGCAGGCTTTTCTACAACCGCAACATCCTCCAGCTTAGCATAAAAATTATCAAGTATGACTTTCGAAGAAGAAGTATGTGCCATTTCACGCCCACGAAAACGCAAGGTTACCTTTACCTTATCACCCTTCTTTAAAAACTTCCGGGCCATATTAGCTTTAGTATTCAAATCGTTGCTGTCAATATTTGGTGAAAGTCGAATTTCCTTCACCTCAGTAACCTTTTGCTTTTTCCTTGCTTCTTTTTCTTTTCTGGTCATTTCATATTTGTACTTGCCGTAATCAATTATTTTGCATACCGGCGGTTTTGCAGAAGGGGCTATCTTTACAAGATCCAAATTGGCTTCTTTAGCCAGCTTAATAGCTTCCTTGACAGATACTATGCCCAGCTGTTCTCCTTCTTCACTAATAAGGCGGACTTCCTTATCCCTTATTTGTTCATTAATCATTAAATCGCTAATAGTATTACACCTCCATAGGTTATATCCAGTTTACAGTATCGGTTATCCTTACATTACTATGTAGTTGCTGTTTTGTATCCTCGCAATGCATTATTAATTAAACAGAACACAATCACCATAACATCAATAAAGGTGGATAACATAGATTATCCACCTTCATACACGCAAGAATTCCAACAAAAACTACATATAATATAATTCGCATATAATAACCCGGTCGCAATAAATAAAATTTACGCTATGGGTGAGAGATGGATACTCTTCTTTTTTATAAAATTATTACAGCTTTAGTATTGTATCATGTTGCTGCCTATAAGTCAAATATAAATTTCAGATTTGTATATTAATTTCGTACGAAATTTATGCTTATAGCCGTATATAGCCTACTTGATATCATATATTGTCTTTAATGATATACTTATTAACCGTTTTGGCTATTGCCGTACCAATGATTCCGGCTGTAATCATCTCTGCAACTGCGTTTAGTCCTACCATAATAATTGCCAGAACAAGTGCATTGGCTGCGTTTAAGTTCTTAATAAATTCGATCTCCTGAAACTTTGTGTTGTTATAAAAGAAAATCATTAATGAAGTCATAAACAATATGGTATTTAACAGTGAGCCGGACAGACTTGTAATCACATAGCTTACAAACTTAGTCTTGTCAACCTTTTTCAGACCCTGAAAAATCAGTCCGGTTAGCCATCCCATTAATATCCTCGGTATCATACAGGTAATGAATGTACCTAATGGATTAATAGAAAACAGTAAGGTTCCAAAAGGCTCCAGACCAAAGGCTTGAGCAAAGCTTGACAGCCCGAATACCGTTCCCAGGATTGCACCTCCCGCAGGTCCAAGGGTGATAGCCCCTATAATAACCGGAATCCCTATTATTGTGATGGATAATCCGGCCGGCAGCTTGATAAATCCTATGGGAGTGAATGCCAACAGCAGGATTATTGCTGTTAAGAGTGCCAATTGCACCATCTTAAGTGTGCGTACGTTTGATTTTGATTTCATAATATCCTCCTTTCAAGTTGACTGTTCTCATAATTAGGCGAACAGTATAAAAACAGGTAGGATTTACTTAAATGCACTATAATAGTTAATTAAGTAAATTCTCTCCGATTTGCTTTCCGTCCCGTTATGGGTACGCAAGCATCATCGGTAATTATTTGCAGTTTTTATTATAAGCTATTTTTCATATAATGCAAGAGATTTTTCTAAACAACATTGAATATTTCCTTCTCAATATTTTATATTTTAGAATTCTATGCCTCATTAATGAATTTGGTGTTTTTATTAAACAGCACCATACCTATAAGTAAGAGTATACCACCTACAACTATGGCAAGCCATATGGGGATATATGGTCCGAGCTTTAGCCACTGCAGCACAAAGCCCGAGCCATTGATTATTATGTGGACAATTATTGGGGCAAGGAGGGTTCTTCCTTTTTCGTAGATGTAACCAAATAAAAGTCCGATCCCAAAGGCATATATACCTTGAATGATATCCCCATGATATATTCCAAATACAGTGGCCTGAAGAATATTAGCCACTGTAAATGAAATTTCCTGTCTCAATCTGCTGTACATTATTCCACGAAGCATCAGTTCCTCAATAATTGGTGCAAGAACAACCACATATGCGGCAACTATTATGGTATCGGCAGCAAACAGAGAACTGATATTTTCATCATAAGAAGCAAATAACTCATCGAATACAGGTCTTACAAGAGACAGCAGTCCTGCTGCAAACAGCTGGCAGCCGATTCCAACCAAAAGAAATATACCCATATTCTTTAATTTAATAATTTCCTTTGGCTCTGCCCGCTCTAATATACTGTATTCCACATTTTTTCTATACCACAGGTAAAACAGTATAATAGCAATCATTACAGCCAGCGTCATAAGACAATAATCTATCTCAGGACCGGTATCCCGTATCCCTATAATCAGAATAAAGATGCTTGTTATAATGGTATAGATTAACGACACAACAAATAATGCTGCCAGTACCATTAATATTCCCTGTGCTGCTGTTAATACCCGTTTCATAATGTTCCTCGTTTCTATAGCCGGTTTAACCCAGTTCTACCTCAACTATATGAAGCTTTCCGTCACCAAATACCGGCAAAATATTACCATCTATCTCTTTATTGTCAACCGTTACTCTGGCAATACCGCAGGATACATGCTTCGGATTCTTAACTGTTATCTGATAGGTGTCTCCTCTGAAGTACCTTGTAACGGTATAGCCATCCCATTCCTTAGGAATCACCGGATTTATCTTTAATCCGTCATATTCCGGCTGAACTCCAAGGATATATTGTGATATTGCCACAAAGTTCCATGAAGCTGTTCCTGTAAGCCAGGAATTCTTAGCTTCTCCGAAACGTTTTGCATCCTTACCGGCAATCATCTGTGAATATACATACGGCTCAAGCCTGTGAATGTCAGAACGTTCCTCGGTATATGCCGGAGCAATTCTTGTATAATAATCAAAGGCTTTATCTCCTCTTCCTACGACTGTTTCTGCAATCATAATCCATGCATTGTTATGGCAGAAAATTCCCGCATTTTCCTTGTAGCCCGCAGGATAGGAGGATATTTCACCATACTCGATATAATATTTTGTAAAGGCAGGATTATGAAGCACAAGTCCGTATTTTGTTCCCAAACGCTCTTCTACCGCATCAAGGGCTTGAATTGCCTTACCGTCCTCAAGGCCGCATTTTCCCATAATACAGTATCCTTGAGACTCTATGAATATCTTGCCTTCTTCATTCTCATTGCTGCCGACCTTTCTTCCGAAATCATCATAAGCTCTGACAAACCATGAACCATCCCATCCATGCTCCATAATGACATTGCGCATCTTATCTATTTCTTTATATGCCCGTTCGGCTTCCTGTTTATTGCCTATCTTCTCCATAAGTCTGGCGTATTCCTCACCGATATTGCAGAACATACCTGCAATCATTACGGATTCGGCAACCCTGCCGTCCTTGCTTGTAGTCGTCTGGAATGATTCACCAGGCTCGGACGAGAAGCAGTTCAGATTGAGACAGTCATTCCAGTCCGCTCTGCCTATAAGAGGAAGCCCGTGAGGTCCCAGATTATTAATCACATGATCAAAGGATCTTCTTAAATGATCCGATAGCGGTGCGCTTTTTGACTCGTCATTATCATAGGGTGTCATCTCGTCTAAAATTGTATAGTCACCGGTTTCTTTGATATATGAAACGGTAGCTAATATCAGCCATAAAGGATCATCATTAAAGTTTCCTCCGACTGCATCATTACCCTTCTTTGTAAGAGGCTGATATTGATGATAAGCTCCGCCATCCTCAAGCTGAGTTGCAGCAAGATCAAGAATTCTTTCCCTTGCACGATCAGGAATCTGATGAACGAATCCCAGAATGTCCTGATTGGAATCTCTAAAGCCCATACCCCTTCCGATACCGGATTCAAAATATGACGCACTTCTTGACATATTAAATGTAACCATACACTGATACTGGTTCCAAATATTAACCATACGGTCAAGCTTTTCATCATGAGACTGTATTTTATACCTTGACAATAACTGATCCCAATGATTAGCCAGCTCATCGAATGCCTTATCAACTGCTTCTACAGTTGAAAACTTCTGAATTAACGCCTCTGCGGCTTTTTTGTTAATAACATTCTTACTTTCCCATTTGTCATCTTTATCATTCTCAATATAGCCAAGTATAAAAATTAAATCCTTTGATTCACCCGGCTCAAGCTTAACTTCTACGCAATGAGAAGCAATCGGATGCCATCCGTCTGCTATAGAATTATTCGGTTTTCCCGCAAAGACGGCATCAGGATTATGAAAACCGTTATATGTTCCCATAAAGCTTTCTCTGTCCGAATCAAACCCGTATATAGGTGAATTAACCGAGAAGAAAGCATAATGATTTCTTCTCTCCTTATATTCTGTCTTATGATATATAACCGAACCCTTGACTTCAACCTCACCTGTGCTGTAATTTCTTTGGAAATTGGTCATATCATCCAAAGCATTCCATAAACACCATTCAACAAATGAAAACAGCTTAATTTCTTTCTTTGTATTTGATGTGTTCTTTATTTCAACCTTATGTATCTCTGCATTAACATTAAGCGGTACAAAATAAGTAATGCTTGTATTTATTCCATTCCGTTCACCGGATATCTTCGTATAACCCATACCATGCCTGCATTCATAGCGGTCAAGATCTTTCTTAACCGGTGCCCAACCGGGAGACCATACATCACCGCTGTCATTAATATAATAATATTTCCCTCCCCCTAAATCTAATGGAACATTATTATAACGATAGCGTGTGATTCTCCTTAATCTTGCATCCTTATAAAAGCTATATCCCCCTGCTGTGTTGGATATCAAAGCAAAATAATCCTGCGACCCAAGATAGTTAATCCAAGGATATGGTGTCTGCGGTGTTGTTATGACGTACTCCCTGCTTACATCATCAAAAAAACCAAATTTCATAATTAACCTCCTTATTAAATAAAAATTTTCGTAAAATTACGGAGGTTTTAACCTCCCTTAATAATTATCCATATACTATTTTTCCAATCAGTATTCCTATTATATTACATATAATTTGGTATTTCAACTTAATCCTGATATTTCTTATGTTTTATTTGCTTCTAAAAATAGGTTGATATAGCTTTTAATTGACAAATCCGATTTGTTTTACTATACTCTGAATAGCATAATATAAAAACTTTGGGCTTAAATATAAGAAAGGAAAAACTAACATGAAATCAAAATTCAAACTATTTATTACTGTCATTATCACCTTAATTATTCTGATGGCTGCACTTACAGCTGCATACGCCTTTAACGGCACATTTAGAAATTCTGTTGATTTATTATTAAAGAGTCCTAGAGACTATTATGTTCATTTGGAATATAAATCTATTGAAGCTATGGTTGATAAATTTGTTGATTACAGTAAGAGTAATACAAATGAAAATGCTGCACAATACACAGCTTATCTGACATATGATAAGGATACTGTTAATGCATTGCTTAAAAATTCTTCAGGCATGACTATAAGTGATATAGAGGCTCTGACAGGTATCCCGCTTAACTCCTTAGGCTATGATTTAATATCGGCAGTTAAGAAAGATAAGCTTTATCAGAAGTTAGACCTATATCTGAATGATACATATATTATATCGGGTGAGTTTTTTACCGATTATGCCATAAAGGAATTTCTATTTCATTTTCCGGATTTGAGTCCCGCTTACGTAAGACGATCCTTGGATATTAATACAGGTGATATGAAAGAGTATTATTTTGATGTGTCAGGTGCAATCACGAATAAATTATCCTCAGACGATATAGGAGAGTTCATTAAACACTATGCCAAGCTTATTACAGACGGAATTGATGATGTTCAGCTTACAAAAAACGAGAAGCTTACCGTAGGTGATTTGACAGTGGACACCAATCTGCTTACCGTATACTTATATCCTGAGGCCCTAAAGAATATAACAGTCGGAATTCTTGAAGAAATGATAGATGATGAGTTTATTCTGGATTTATTGCCTGAAGATATAACTGAAGAAAACTTCACAGAAAAAGCTGATAAAGCTATAAAGGACTGCCAAACCCATTTTGACAGCCTTCCACAGGATAAAGAGTTGGTGCTGATGAAGGTATATGTAGGAAAAGACGGAAGAATTCTCGGACGCTCTTTTGAGATTAAAGATGGTTCTGACTATACGGTAAACATTAATTTTTTAAGTGTAAAGCAGAATAATAAGGGAGCATATGATTATTATATAGAGAATTACGATAAGACTACATTACAATTATCCGGAAGCCACTATATTAATGATAAAGCTTATACCGGCTCTGCGACACTTAAGATTGTTACGAAAGGTCCGGATAATATGGAATCTGTGGAATTTGAAATTGAATATGAGGATATTAAATATGAGCTTATGAATAATAATATCTGTCTTTTCGGTAATATCAGTCTTTCCTCTTCTGAAATGATGGGTATGGAGATACTTATAGAGATGGACACTAAAGATGATGCCCGGTTAACGACATTAAAGCTGAATATGGGAAAAACCTCACTAATAACCATAGAAACCACAGCCAAATATATAGAAGACTTTAGTATACCCGGGAAAAAATATAATGCCAAGACCTTTGATATAAGCGAGATAGATGAATATGCCACAACTATAGATTGGGACGAATTTATATCTGCTTTATCCGACAGACTGGGTGTTGATTTGGAAGAATTGCTGGGCAACCTTCTGACAATCTACCGGTAAATCTCCAGGGATAATTATTAATATATCTTTTTGTATAAACAAGCATATCTGCATTTAATTCAAGTACGCACAGCCAACATGACTGTTCGCCGGGGCGTACTTGAATTTGATATGCTTCTTTTTGTACCTAAATATATTATATAATTTTAATAAGTATTTTCTTTTTTTCTTCTGTCGTATGTGATAAACTATACCATAGCGGTGAAATTTAAAAACCAATATTTACATGTTGTTATTACTTGTGGTTTGGAGGATGTTATGTCTAAAGAAACACGGCTGGATGACGATGCAATGATATATCAAAAAACAGATAAGCAATCAGAAAAAGAAAAGCTTAAAGAAATGTCTTGGAATCAAAAGCTGTCTTATCTTTGGGATTATTACAGATATCATGCACTTATATTAATAGCATCAGTTGTTTTTGTCTCCTATTTTATATATTCATTCACAAAGCCTAAGATTGTAACCGGTCTGAATGTTGTTATTGTTAACAATACTATCGAACACCATATATGGGATGAATACACAGAGAAAGTAACTGATTATTTGAAGCTTAATCCTCAATTGGAAGAGGTAAAGCTTGATTATGGCTACTACTATAATGGTTCTCTTGATTATGCAGCCAGTATGCGCCAGTCTTTTAGTGTGCATCTGGCAGCTTCTGAAATTGATGTAGTCATTGCCCCTTTGTCCGAATTCTCAGTATATGTTACAAATGGAGTTTTTGCTCCTTTGTCAGATCAGCTTCCTACTGATTTATACAGCTCTCTGACAGACAAGTTTTATCTTTCAGACACGGAGGACAACCCCAAAGTTGCCGCATACGGGATATACATTGCAGACACAAAGCTTTATAGAAATCATTCCCTTCCTACTGAAAAAGATCCCGTTCTTATAGGCATCACCATAAATTCCAAAAACAAGGAGAATGCAAGAGAATTCATAAGATATATATTTAATGAAAAATAAAAAGCCATAAAGCACTGAGTTAAATAATATCCAACCTGTGCCACATGGCTTTTACTAATATACTATTTCTTTGTAATATATCCCTGTGCTTTCAGAAGCTCAGCAATCAGTACCGCTCCACCGGCTGCACCACGAACCGTATTATGTGATAAGCCTATGAATTTATAATCATATACCGTATCCTCACGAAGTCTTCCTAAAGTAACTCCCATACCATTTTCATAATCTCTGTCCAGCCTGGCCTGCGGACGATTATCATCTTCAAAGTATTTGATAAATTGCTTTGGGGCACTTGGAAGCTTAAGCTCCTGAGGAACTCCCTTAAATTCATTCCAGGCTTTTATTATATCTTCCTTCGCAGGCTTTTTCTCAAAGCTGACAAATACGGCAGCCGTATGCCCATCAGTTACAGGCACGCGGATACACTGAGTGGTAATAATAGGCTCACTGGCTTTAACAATCTTACCGTCCTCAACCTTTCCCCATATTCTAAGAGGCTCCTGTTCACTCTTTTCTTCTTCTCCTCCGATATAAGGAATTACGTTATCCACCATCTCAGGCCAATCACTGAAATTCTTACCTGCTCCTGATATTGCCTGGTATGTGGTAGCTACAACAACCTTGGGCTTATATGCCTTAAGGGCATGTAATGCAGGAGCATAGCTTTGTATCGAACAGTTAGGCTTTACAACGATAAACCCTCTGTCTGTTCCCAGACGTTTTTTCTGTGCTTCAATTACTTCCAGATGCTCCGGATTCATCTCGGGTATAACCATTGGAACATCGGGAGTCCATCTATGTGCACTGTTGTTTGATACGACGGGAGTACCTGTCTTAGCATACGCCTCCTCAATTGCTTTAATTTCTTCCTTTGTCATATCTACAGCACTGAATACAAAATCTACACTTCCGGCTACCTCTGATATCTCATTAACATTCTTAACAATTAGATTTTTTACTTTATCCGGCATAGGAGTACTCATCTTCCATCTTTCACCGACGGCCTCTTCATATGTCTTTCCGGCGCTTCTTGGACTTGCCGCAACTAAAACCACCTCAAACCATGGATGGTTCTCAAGTAGAGATATAAACCTCTGTCCTACCATTCCGGTACCGCCAAGGATACCAACTCTCAATTTATCCATAACATTCCTCCAGCTTTGTTCTTGTGCGACAGACATTTGTCTTTCTAGTAAATATACTATACTCTAAATTTTAAAAAAATCAATTCTTTTTTGTAAAAAAATTTAATTTTGTGAAATCTGTTAGTATATATCTAAAACACTGATAATATTCGTCAATTTTACCAAGCGATTAGCCATATACCCCCATAACAAATCATCTGCATCATGTTATGACAGCTTGCCATACAGTAATTTGTATTCTCCCAGAATGAGTTCTAAATCGTCTGCTGTTTCTATCTGATTAATTCTACTCCTGAATTTGGCCGCACCGGGGAAACCCGATATATACCACGATATATGTTTTCGCATCTCCCTTATGCCCGTATATTCCCCCTTATAATCTATCACCATGCGACAGTGTCTTATTATCATATCCGCTACTTCCTGAAATTCAATCTTCGGACTAACGGTTCCATTGTTCAGATATTCTTTAACCTGCTTAAATATCCATGGATTACCTCTTGCCGCTCTGGCAATCATTATACCGTCACATCCGGTCTGCGTGAGCATATTCTCAGCATCGATTGGTGTAACCACATCTCCGCTTCCGATTACCGGAACAGATACGGCTTCCTTGACCTGACGGATTATGTTCCAGTCTGCCTTCCCGCTGTAATACTGATCCCGTGTCCTTGCATGAACAGCTATCGCTGAGGCACCGCTTTGTTCGGCAATCTTGGCTATTTCTACTGCATTGATATTATCCTTGGTAAACCCTTTGCGTATCTTAACTGTTACAGGCTTATCTATGGATTTTGACACTTTACTTATTATCTCTGATATCAGCCTTGGATTACACATCAAAGCAGAGCCTTCATTATTATTGACAACCTTTGGAACCGGACATCCCATATTGATATCCAGTATATCGAAGTTCAGATGCTCAATCTGCTTGGCTGCCTCTGCCAATATATCCGGGTCCGAACCAAAAAGCTGAACAGCTATAGGCCGTTCATCATCACTGACAGTCAGAAGTTCCTTGGTATTTTTGTTTTTATAAATGATACCTTTAGCACTAATCATCTCCGTATAGAGAAGGTCTGCACCTTTTTCCTTGCATAACAAGCGAAATGGCAGGTCAGTTACCCCCGCCATTGGACCCAGACTAAGAATTCCTTTTATCTTAACATTACCTATATTGAAACTCATATGCTCTCCAACTATCTGATATTTTTATTTTTATCAGCTATTATTTTTAAACCTTTTAGAAGCAAATCCGGATCATAGATATCGATAACATCTGTGTTGTCAGCTATTACCCTTCCTAATCCGCCTGTGGCTACTACCGTACACTTATCCAGTTCGGCCTCTTTTATCATTCTCTTTATTATATATTCTGTCTGACCTATACACCCGAATAAAAGCCCGGCCTGAATACTGGTCACCGTATCCTTAGCCAGAATAGTATCCGGGAGGACAATCTCAACCTCCGGAAGCTTGGCCGTACCCGCCCACATTGCATTGGCGGACATCTTCAGTCCCGGGCAGGTCACCGCAGCTATTAAAGAACCGTCCTCTGTGATAAGGTCATATTTATTTGCTGTACCAAAATCGGCTACAAGAACAGGTCCCCCATAGATTTCATAAGCACCTACCGCATCAGCCACTCTGTCTGCTCCTACTTCCTTAGGATTAGGTATCGGAATCTTAATACCGGTCTTGGTTCCAACTCCAATATTTATCGGTATTATGCCCAAATACTTCCTGATTCCTGAGTTGAGAGAATAATTTACCCTTGGAACAACTGATGAAATTGCTACAGTATCTATGGATTCCTTATTGATACCCTTTAAGTTCAGAAGATCAGCTATATAGAGCCCATACTCATCTGATGTTCTGTTTATCTGCGTAGTTAAGCGAAATTTTGCCTTCAATTCATTTTCTTTAAAAACACCCATTGTAATATTTGTATTACCAACATCAATAACAAATATCATATAGCCGACCAACCTTTCCTTATAATATTTTTCAAGTACGCTCCGGCAGCGGGTNATCCAAATGCGAACACAGTCTGATATGAGGTTATATCATCATGTTTTTATGGTATTATCATAGTTTTGATATGTCCTCATTCAGAAAAAACACCTTATAATACGTCTCAACAGCTTCCAATAACTCTTTCTTGGTTCTCTGTATTTCCTTTATTTTAAGAGCACTTCCGATCTCATCAAATAAAACATCCCCTTCGTCTGCATCCACTCTAAACAATAAAGTTCCATCCTCATCAAACTCCATAGACAGAATGCCGCCAACATCTTCGGTAAACAGCACACACATGATTTTCAGCTCTTTCTTTACCTGTTCAGGAAGTGTATAAAAATCCTCGTTGAAGTAGAACTTCTTTTCATATGCACTGCTTGCACATAGGACAACTCTGTTCTGATACATACATAGCTCCTTAAAAAATCTTTTTTGCTTATATTTATTTATTACCCAGTGTGGCTACCATTATTGCCTTGATGGTATGCATACGATTCTCTGCCTGATCAAATATAACATTACTAAACCGCTCAAAAACCTCATAGGTTATCTCATTTCCTTTGACAGCCGGAAGGCAATGTAAAACAATTGTATGAGCTTTACCGGTTTTAGACAACAGCTCATCATTCACCTGATACGGCTTTAATATCTTTATTCTGTCAGCTGCCAAATCTTCCTCTCCCATTGAGCACCATACATCTGTATATATGACATCTGCCCCTTCAACAGCTTCTAAATTATCTGTAATCTCAACTTTTGAGCCCGAGGCAATCGCATATTTCTTACAGACATCGATTAGCTCTCCTTGCGGCCACAAAGATTTCGGTGACAGAATAGTTATGTCAATACCCATCTTGGTTGACCCGATTAAGAGGCTGTTTGCAACATTATTGCGCCCATCTCCCACATACACCAGCTTCAACCCTTCAAGCTTACCAAACTGCTCTTTTAATGTCAAGAAGTCTGCCAGTATCTGTGTAGGATGATAGCTGTCAGTTAAGCCGTTCCATACCGGAACATTGCTGTACTTGGCAAGCTTTTCAACACTTTCATGAGAAAACCCGCGAAACTGTATTCCGTCAAACATTCTTCCAAGCACTCTTGCCGTATCCTCTATGCTTTCCTTATTTCCAAGCTGAATGTCATCACTGCCCAAATACTCGGGATGCCCTCCCTCATCAATACAGCCTATGGTAAATGAACACCTAGTTCTTGTAGACGGCTTTTCAAAAATCAAAGCAATATTTTTACCCTTAAGGCTGTCACCAAGTATTCCTTTTCTCTTTTTATCTTTTAACTCCTTAGCCAAGTTAAGTAAATATTCGATTTCATCACGGGAATAATCCTTTAATGTCAAGAAGCTGCGTCCCTTTAAATTCATAATAGTCCTCCCTTACGCAAATAGCTTATATTCATAAACCATTTTATATTTATAAGTAAAAAATGTATAATAATACATTAATGCAATATGTTCAAATTGTCAAGAATATTCTACCCAAGTGACTTATTTTCTTAAGTTAGGTCTCTTGGGCAGCCAAATCTATTCGTCATAATATTCTTCGTTTATTATCTCATTATTTAAAATTTTATGCATCAAATTCTGATCAAGTATTTCTTTTGATGTTTTTTTAAGTAAAAGGGCTTTTTCATACTCCTCTTTATATTGCATTATGTCAACCTCTTCATTTGTCCCGATACGCCACGCTCGGCTTTCCTCAAATATCTCTTCTCTGGATATCTGGAATATTACCTCGTTATTTGCAAAGGAGCCTTCAAAAAGGTAGGTTGTAAATGCTACAAATCCTTCACTTGCATTAGTAAGATCCTGACCGAGCATCAAATTATTATCCGGCGTCAATCCCATAATATTGGCTATCGTAGGCAGAAAATCGATTTGACCTCCTGTAGTATGAATAGTTTCACATACATCACTGTTTGGTATATGAATAAGCAGCGGTACATTTAACATCTCGTCATAGTCATATTCTCTGCCAATGAATCTGCTGACGCTTTCTTTAATATCTTCCATTCCACAGTTCAGACCATGGTGATCTCCATATAATGCTATCACAGTATTATCATATAAGCCTGCTGCCTTCAGATCATCAATAAACTGTCCGATTGCCTCATCAGTATAGCGTACAGTCTGTAAGTAGTCTCCAAACCTTGTGTCTGCGTCTTCATCCAAAAGCTCAATGGAATGAAACTCTTCATCCAGAATATAGGGATGATGATTCGTTAGGGTTATTACGAATGAGAAAAATGGTGTCACCTGATCTTTAAGCAACTTAACCAACTGCCTGAACATTGATTTATCTGATATGCCCATCCCAATAATCTCATCCTGGTCCAAATCCTCCATGCTGATATAATCCTCAAAGCCCTGATAAGGATATGCTGCTTCCCTATTCCAGAAATCCCCCTCAAATCCGTGAACAGCAAATGCTCTATATCCCTGTTCTCTCATAAGCCACGGAAGCCCGTAAAATGTGTTATCCTCATAAAGCCTGTATATTTCCCCGTCTATTAAAGGGTATAAGCTGTTAAGAGATGAAAACTCCGCGTCTGCAGTATTTCCCTTACCTATATTCGAAAAGTACTGATCATAGTAGATTGTATCCTTTTCAATCAGCCTGTTTATATTAGGGGTTATTTCCTGCCCATTATACCGGGAATTTATCACAAAGTCTTGGATAGCTTCCATCTGAATTACCACAAGGTTCTTTCCCTTTCCGATTTGATTATATTTTGGCACTTGAGGTTCCTGTATATGTTCTTCAATAACCTCCAATATCTCCTCCTCGTCCATCTCATTCTTGGACAAATTATCCGTTATGGTCTCATAGATATCTCCTACATGGCTTGTGAAAAACTCAAAGCTGTTAACTCTTGCAATTGCCAAAGAGCCAAAAGGATTAATTATCATAATTAATATTGTCATTATGATCAGATATACTGACAGTTTAAGCTTCATATGAATGACAGGCTTATTGACATCAAATCTCTGTGCATATTTATTAAAATAAGAATATGTAAAAGGAATATCAACGAACAAAATAAAGCTGGCCGGAATAAGTGTTGCTATAAAGCTGTCCGGTACTGCTGTTACAGCTCTTGCCTGCCAAAGCTGTCTGATAGATACCGTCTGGTGATAATAATTATAATACATTGTATCTGCAAACATAAGAAGGCTTAATAAAGTATAAACAATAAGAAATATACCGCGCTTGTATTTCAGTCTGCTTCTCGCAAAAAATGTAAATATCACCCCGCACACTGCCATACTGATAAATATTAGAATATGTTTCATTTTATCAGCATCTATCAATGCATAATAAACCATCATTTTTATAGCAAATAATGCTGCCACAAAGTATGGTGATATTATTATTTTTTTAATTGTCTTCATTTCCCTCACCCTTAAATCAAGCCCAAATTATGTAATGCATTTACTAAAATAGTTCATGAACATACTATAACACGATTTATTAATAATTCAAGTAAAAAAATCTTAACTTTTTCTTAAACAGGAAAGCACAAAAGGGTGCGTATTAAGCACCCTGTTGCTCTTGTCGCTGAATGAATCTATTGACTGCTAATCTTTAATAACCTCGACAATAGATTTTGATAATCCTGCTATTCCTTGTATGTCAGACGGAATTATAATTTTCGTCGCCTGACCATCCGCAGCCTTCTCAAATGCCTCCATACTTCTTAACTGCAGTACTTCGGTTGTAGGATCAGCTTCCTTAAGAAACTTAATGCCTTCTGCACGGGCTCTCTGAACCTGTAAAATCGCTTCCGCTTCACCCTCTGCTTCTCTTATCATGGCTTCCTTCTTAGCCTCAGCACGAAGGATTGCAGCCTCCTTCTCACCCTCTGCAACGAGAATGGCAGATTCCTTGTCACCCTCTGCAACAAGAATAGCTGATCTTTTCTGTCCCTCTGCTATAAGGATTGCTTCCCTACGCTCCCTTTCAGCCTTCATCTGCTTTTCCATGGCATCTTGTATGGCCGCCGGAGGTATTATGTTCTTAAGCTCAACACGGGTTACTTTAATTCCCCAAGGATCCGTAGCTTCATCGAGTATCTGTCTCATCTTGGTATTAATTATTTCTCTGGATGTTAATGTCTCATCAAGCTCCAAATCACCGATAATATTCCTTAATGTGGTTGCTGTCAGATTCTCTATTGCTATTAATGGATTTTCCACACCATAAGTATAAAGCTTAGGATCTGTTATCGCAAAGAATACCACCGTATCAATCTTCATTGTAACATTATCCTTAGTGATAACAGGCTGTGGTGCAAAATCTACCACCTGCTCCTTTAGCAGAACCCTTTTTGCTATTTTGTCTATGAGCGGCCATTTAAAGTGTAATCCGACATCCCAGGTTGCCTGATATCCTCCAAGACGCTCCAAAATATAAGCATGAGCTTGTGGAACTATCCTTACACAGGATGCTATAATTAATAAAACCAGTATTGCAAAAATGATGATAATTACTTCTGTAGGCAATATTATCCCTCCTTTTTTACTCTAACCATTAACTTAACTCCGGATATACTCTCAACTATTACTTTTGTACCTTTCTCAATAACTGTACCGTCAACCGATCTGGCTGTCCATTCCTGACCGTCAACGACTGCCAGTCCGGTAGCATTAATATTATCTATTGTGTTTATTACTAATGCTTCCTTTCCTATAACCGCTGCGTAATTCGTCTTAACACGGGTTGAATTGAAATATTTCTTCACGACCGGTCTGGTAAAGAATAATAAAACCAGGGATACTGACAGGAATAATATAAACTCCAACAGCAGGTTATCATAGAATAAAGAAACAACAAATGCTACAAGGGCACCACCTGCAAACCAAATTGTGGTTAGTCCTAGGGTTATCATCTCAACTAATACCAAGAATGCCAGAAGAATAAGCCATGCAATTGAATTTACCATCCCTTCTTCCCCCTTTCATTTACTGATACTTCTATTCTATAGAAAAATATTTACTTATACAATAGATTATTATGTTTTTTAATTATATTTTAATTTATATATTTGTATTCGAGTATTCATCTTAAACAGACCTTCTTTGCCTAGCCGCTTCATACATCAATATAGCAGCGGCTACTGCAGCATTTAAGGATTCTACCTTCCCGTACATAGGTATTCTGATAAGGTTATCCGCCATGGAGGCTGCCTCATGTGAAAGACCTCCCGCTTCATTACCGATCAGCAGTCCGCACTTACCCAAAAAATTCCCTTCATTATCATAGGAAACCCCCGATAAGTGAGCCGCATAAAGCTTAAAGCCCATCCCCTTTAACTTCGCAAGAAAACCCACAAAATCTCCGGCTTCATAATATGGGACCCTATAAATAGAACCCATCGTGGCTCTGACCACTTTGGGCTGCAAGATGTCCGCACAGGAGCTGTTCAGTATAATTCCTGCAACACCTGCTCCTTCCGCAGTACGTATTATAGTGCCAAGATTACCGGGATCCCTTATATCCTCCAAAAGCAATAAAAATGCGTCTTTCTCATGAAGTATCTTATCCACGGAGTATACAGGAGCCTTAACGGTTCCCATAATGCCCTGAGGATTTACAGTATCGGTCACTTTTCTAAATACAGAGTCCGTAACTATATCATATTCCAACTCTTTTAATAATCTAATATCAGAAGATTTTTCCCGATAAAAGCTTTCAGATACATAGACTTTAACCAGTAGTCCTGATTCATTGGCTTCTTCGAGCATCTTTATTCCCTCCACTACAAATAAACCCTGTTCCTTTCTTGCTTTTGCCTTCTTTTGCAACAGAACAAGGTTCTTTATCTGTGGATTGTTCATACTGCTAATTAATATTCCCGAATTCATATAAACGACCTTATCCTACACCTGCTCCTGCATTTTACTAAGCTTTGCTGCTTGATCCGCTGCTATCAGATTGTCAATAATCTCATCAAGATCTCCGTTTAATACCTCATCAAGCTGATGAAGCGTAAGCTTAATTCTATGATCAGTTACGCGTCCCTGTGGGAAGTTATATGTCCTGATCTTTTCAGAACGGTCTCCTGTACCAATCTGACTCTTTCTTGCCTCAGCCTCCGCACTCTGTGCCTTCTGCATTTCAATTTCATATAAACGTGAACGCAGAATCTTAAGTGCCTTGTCTTTGTTTTTTAATTGTGACTTCTCATCCTGACAAGTAATAACAATCCCTGTAGGTATATGTGTCAGTCTGACTGCTGAGTCAGTAGTATTAACGCTTTGCCCTCCGTTACCTGACGATCTGAATACATCAAATTTGCAGTCGTTTAGATCAATGTCTATATCCACCTCGTCTGCCTCAGGCATAATAGCCACGGTTGCAGTAGATGTGTGAATCCTACCGCTTGATTCTGTAACAGGAACTCTCTGAACACGGTGAACCCCGCTCTCATACTTAAGTCTTGAATAAGCACCTTTACCGTTAATCATAAAGATGACTTCTTTAAAACCGCCTATTCCATTCTCGTTCAGATTCATCATATCAATCTTCCAACGATTTCTCTCAGCATACATAACATACATACGATATAATTCGGCTGCAAAGAGGGCAGCCTCATCGCCGCCTGCTCCGCCTCGTATTTCAACGATAACGTTCTTATCATCATTAGGATCCTTCGGAAGCAGCAGTATCTTAAGCTCTTGCTCTATATCACTTATTCTTTGCCTGCTTTCATTCAACTCTTCTCTGGCAAGCTCACGAATCTCTTCGTCACTCTCTTCTTCCAGCATTTGAAGACTGTCTTCTATTACCTTTTTGTTTTCCTTGTATTCTAAGTATTTCTCAACAATTTCTGAGAGATCGGATTGTTCCTTCATGAGATTCTTATACTTGTTATGATCATTAACAACATTGGGATCCATTAATTCTTTTTCGATTTCCCTATATCTTGTGAGAATATCCTCCAAGCGATCAAACATAAATCATTCCTCCATTATTCTATCCGGATACCTTTCTTGCGTATACAATACGGTCAAGGTCACTATAGTCTTTTTTAACAGTAATATCAATAAATCCTGCTTCGTAAAGCATCCTTGAAACATCCTTACCCTGATCGTATCCAATTTCAAAGAATACGTAACCTCCGGGATTAAGATATCTGTTAAGGTCATTAATAATTCTTTCATAGAAAATCAAGCCGGTTGCTCCTGCATCCAATGCCAGCTTTGGTTCATGGTCTTTAACCTCAGGCATTAAATTCTCCAGCTCCTCGGTTCTAATATAAGGTGGATTCGATACTATGATATCATAGTTTCCCACAACCTTCTCAAATAAATCACTTTGAATAAAGTTCACTTCAGCATTATGTTTTTTTGCGTTTCGGTATGCTACCTCCAATGCTTTTGAAGATATGTCGGTACCTACTGCCTTATCTATGCTTCCTAATACGGACAAGGATATGATTATACATCCTGAACCAGTGCACAGATCCAAAACTGATTTGCCCTTACAGACCTTTAAAACCTCTTCAACCAGAAGCTCGGTATCCTGCCTTGGAATAAGGACATTTCCATTCACTTCCAACTCCAAACCCATGAATTCCTGTGTTCCTGTAAGATACTGCAAAGGAATATGTGAAACCCTTTGCTCTACTAATTTCTTATATAGCAGAGCTTTATCCTTAGAAACAGATTCATCACTATGCATGAAAAAATCTGCTCTGTTAATCCCAAACACATGGGTCAGCAGATACCAAGCATCTATGTCGGCATCTGCAACCCCATTCTTTTTTAGGAATTCACGTGCAGTCAGCAATAATTCTTTATAAGTTCTCATATTACCACTCAGCACCCTATGCAAGCATTTACTCGTCATCGCTAAAATCAAGATACTTATCAAGGGCCTTTAATATCTCATCATCTTCCTCATATTCATCATGCTTAGGGCTGGCTATACTTATCTCAAGTGCAGAGGCATATTCATCTTTAGCATCTTCCTTTTTCTTATATTTAAACATTTTCATGCCATCCCTAGCTTTTGCTTCTTTAACATCCGTCTTGGCAGCTGCGGATTTTTTCTTATCCTGTGAAACTTCCTTCGAAACTTCCTTTGTTCTGCCGGCACTTGCCTGAGGCTTCACCTGTTTTACAGTTTTTTGTTTGCTTGGTTTTTCTTCCTCTTTCTTTTGCAGGAATTCCTTCCAGTCAAATACCGTATCTACGGAAGCTATAGCCACCTCTATCATATCGTCATCAGGTTCCTTTGTGGTAAGAGCCTGCATCCATAATCCGGGTCTGCTTATTATATCCACAATTCTGCTTTCACTTCTTCCTGCATATCGAATAAATTCATACGAGATTCCGGCTATTGCAGGCACCAGAAGAACCCGTGACAGCACTCTAAGTGCCAAGGTCTGAGGTCTGATAATTACAAATAATACAAGACTTATCAGCATAACCAAAAGCATGAAGCTGGTTCCACAACGTTTATGCGCTTTTGACTGCCATTTTACATTCTCCGGCGTAAGCTCAAAGCCGTTTTCAATGCAATTAATGGTTTTATGTTCTGCGCCGTGATACATGAATACTCTCTTTATTTCCTTCATCTGAGATACTATTACAATATATCCGATAAATATAAGAAGCCTTAATATACCTTCCATTAATGCAAGCAAGAAAACACTTTCAATCCATCTTGATAATAAATTCGATAATAAAACCGGTAATACCATGAATAAGGTTATTGATATTGCTAAAGATGTAATAACAGCCAAAGCCATAAGTAAAGCATTGACCTTTTCTGATACTTCTTTTTTCTCTTTCTCAGCATTTTCTTCTTCTTCAAAAAAGCTTGCCGAAAAATTAAGTGCTTTGATACCAATTACCATCGAATCAATAAAAACCAGTATGCCTCTGAAAATAGGCAATTTGAATAATTTTACCTTGTTTGAAAAGTCATTATGCTTTTTCTTCTCAACAGTAATCTCATTATTTGGTTTACGGACTGCTATAGCGTATTCATCCTTATTCTTCATCATTACGCCTTCAATAACAGCCATTCCCCCAATACCGGATGGTTTCATTTTTTATCCCAAGCCTTTCTTTATATTTGATATCAATAAGTAGTGATAATTATTCAGTTTATATTTTATCATATTATTCCTATTAATTAAATGTTAATTTTCACTTGAGCTAATCCGGTAGTATTGTATGAAAATAGGTTGAGGAAATAAACCTCAACCCGAATTTTTATACTTTATTAATGTACTCTAATTATTACCCTGGTTAATACCATATCTGCGATTGAACTTCTCAATCGCTCCACGGGCTGCAGCAGTCTTTTGCTGACCTGTATAAAATGAATGACATTTGGAACAAACCTCAACACGAATTTCCTCTTTTGTTGAGCCTGTAACAAATTCATTTCCACAGTTGCATGTCACCTTCGCCTGAAAGTACTTTGGCTGGATATCTGTTTTCATGATTTCACCTCTTCACTGATAAATCTATTAAAATTGGTCTATATATAGTCTATATATAAGTATCCGACTTATGAACAGCTCACTAATTATAGCATAGCTGTTTTTTCTTTGCAATACCTAAAAGACAATTTTGGTTTTTTTGATGATCTCAATGAATTCAGCATTTGTCCTGGTTCTGATGAATAAATCAATAATTCTCTCAAGAGCTTCATCTGATTTCATACTGTTAAGAGCTTTTCTCATCAGATACATTGCCTCAAGCTCAGGTTGACTAAGAAGGTTGACTAAGAAGCAAGTCCTCGCGTCTTGTACTTGATTTTGGTAAGTCAATGGCGGGGAATATACGTTTTTCAGACAGACTTCGGTCCAGAACCAATTCCATATTACCGGTTCCCTTAAATTCTTCAAATACAACATCATCCATACGGCTGCCCGTATCTACCAATGCAGTGGCAAGTATGGTAAGGCTTCCACCTTCTCTCATGTTTCTTGCAGCTCCAAAGAACTTCTTCGGCATATATAATGCTGCCGGGTCAAGACCACCGGATAATGTCCTTCCACTAGGCTGTACAGTTAAGTTATAAGCTCTGGCAAGTCTGGTAATGCTGTCTAACAATATGACAACATCCTGCTTATGCTCTACTAACCGTTTTGCCCTTTCAATAACCATTTCAGACACCCGCTTATGGTTATCAGGAAGCTCATCGAAGGTAGAGTATATTACTTCTACATTCTTACCCTCTATGGACTCCTTAATATCTGTAACCTCCTCGGGTCTTTCATCAATAAGAAGTATTAACAGCTTTATCTCAGGATGATTTCGGGTTACAGCCTTGGCAATCTGCTTCAACAATGTAGTCTTTCCTGTCTTTGGCTGAGATACAATCATACCCCTTTGACCTTTACCTATTGGAGAGATCAGATCTACCATCCTCATAGCCACTCCACTGCCCGGAGTCTCAAGATGAATTCTCTCATTGGGAAAAATAGGTGTCAAATCCTCGAATTTTGGACGTCTTTGAGCTTCGCTAGGATGAAACCCGTTTACTTCTTTGATATACAATAACGCAGAGAACTTCTCATTCTGACTTTTAATTCTGGTGTTACCTGCAACAATATCACCTGTCTTGAGATTAAACCGTCTTATCTGAGCAGGTGATACATACACATCATTTTCACCCGGTAGATAATTGTCGCACCGAATAAAACCATATCCATCCGGCAATACCTCCAGGATTCCCACTTTCGTCTCGCCACTATCAAGCTGCTCTATCTCAGAATGACCGGATCGCTTATTATCCTCTCTGATAACGGGAGCCGCCTCACTGACAGTCTCTTCGACATTACTGTTGTTCTGATTACTTAAATCATATTCTTTTAGTGCTTGAATTAATTCAGCCTTCTTAAGTGAGGCTATGTTTTTCATGCCTTTTTCTTTGGCATATTCTCTCAATTTTACAAGAGTCATAGAATCATATTGAATATCCATTAGCTCAGCTCCTTTTACATTTGTTGGATTTTTTGTTTGGATGGAATATGGAGGACAGATATGATAAAGAAAATGCAAATGGTATAGTTATCCATATTTAATTTATCTAATTATACACCTTTAATCTGAAAAAGTAAATTATTTTCAAATTGATTTAATAATATATCGGTGTTATGATAAATATACATTAGCTTGTCAAATAAAATAAAAGGTGATATGTTAAGAACGTAAGCTTCAGTAAATCCCGTAAAAGTACATATGAGGAGGTGTTAGTATTACATCCGATACTTTTATGTTATATAAATTAATAATATTATATATTCTGAGCCGCGTAGATTTTCCGTTATCCAATGCTCAATTGACGGCTTTCATACTGGAAAAGGAATACACTAATTATTTTAATATTCAAAGAGCGATCTCCGAACTTTTAGATGATGAATATATAACTGTAAAAACTATACGAAACAGTTCACTCTATAAATTAACCGATACCGGAAAAGAAACTCTTCTCTTTTTTGATAATTTAATTTCATCCGGAATAAAAGAAGATATAGAAGAATATCTGAAACAGAATAAATACCGGCTTAAGGAGGAGGTATCTTTTCTTGCTGATTACACACAGATTAAAAAAGGGGATTTCTCCGTACGGCTTAGTGTAATTGAAAGAGACACACGTTTAATTGATTTATCCTTAAGTGTTCCAACAGAGGAAGATGCCATCTTAATATGTAATAAATGGAAAGAAAAAAGCTCCGATATATACGCCTACCTTATGTCGGC
>JGI24709J26583_10001081_pt1 | contig 23070 bp, 16 predicted proteins | sample BioPla2DNA1_FD_26583 | JGI IMG/M metagenome (IMG submission 26583) | reverse complement strand
TGAGGATTTCACATTGACCTTCAAAGCAAGTAAACCAATAAAATAACAGGATGAAGAGATCATTGCCAACTTTTACTTGACACAAACAAATAATAATAGATGCTGGAAATTTAAAATTTGTTGTGCTATAATAATTTAGCATACATATTTTTTAAGGGAGAACTCCTATTATGTAAATCAATATATTTATATAATTGGTATTATACCCCATAACATATACGGTATATGCATAATGTATCATGAACATAATACGTTCACTTATAAGGGGGATGGATGAATAAATGCTATTGGATTTATTTTACAAAAAAACTTCCATGGTATGTATTGATGTTGGATATAGGAATATAAAGGTGGTTGAAGTTACCGTAAGAAAGAATAATAATATTTTTATTAATAATTACGGCATTGTTGCTACCCCCATGGATTGTATTAAAAATGGTGCTATATATGATGTTGAAAAGGTGCTTAGCGTTGTTAAATCAGTTATAAAAGAACAAAACATGAAAGCAAAAAATGCAAAAATAATAATGTCTGGAACTAATATAATTACAAGAATTTATATGATTGACAGAGTAAGCGGAGAAAGTGACGACTTCACCGTAAAAAACAGTATTCCCAAATTTCTTCCCATTGATGTAGATAACTACAGAATGGATTATAAAATTTTAAATACAATTAAAGAAAAGGGAAAGGAAAAATATAAAGTTTTTGTTACTGCGGTTCCCAAAAATATTTTGCAGAGTTATGTTGATGTACTGCAAGGATTGGATCTTAAACCTTTAGCGGTTGACATACCTGCAAACAGTACTGCCAAGTTTTTCAACAGGGAAATTCAGACAAAGGATATGGATGATTATTATTCAAAAAGGAAGTTCAAGAAAGTAGAAAGTGATACTTTTGCAGTATTGGATTTCGGCTCCGAGACAACAATTGTTAATTTTCTCAAGGATAGAGTTCTCGAATTTAACAAAGTAATTCTATCCGGAAGTGCTAATATGGATGAACACATTTCCAGAGAGCTTGACATTCCTCTACAAGAGGCAGAAAGACTCAAAAAATTGTATGGCATGACTATGCCGAATAATCTTTCTAAGAGGGATCATGTTGTAACTTATGGAAAGGTTAACGGGTTTATTGAAAGATTGACGAAGCAGATAGCAAAGTGTTTTGAGTTTTATCTGGAAAGATGCTATGGTACACCAATTTCCAAAATTTTCATCATTGGTGGAGGTTCACAGCTCAGCGGATTGAATCAATACCTTTTTTCGACTTTTAATGTACCGGTTTATCCTGTAGGTTTGTTAAACATGAAAGGTGTTGAGTTGAGAAAATCCCTTGATCGGGACAAACTGAATTATTTGATTAACTCAGTTGGAATATCGCTGTAAATTATACTGGAAAGTATCAAATGCATTATATTAATAAATGGTAAAATAACCACCCTGGTGAAAACCGGGGTTTTTTGTCTTAATAGGGTGTTTCAAATAAATCCATACTAATATTAAATAAATTAATTATTTATTAGACAAATATTAATTAATATCGTATAATAAATAAAGAATATTAATAGAGGTGATACGAATGGATGATCGTTTATTGAGGTCAATAATTACAATAGCAATTGCCGTTGTATTATTAATTATTGCTGTTAGATTTCTTTATTGGGCAGTTTTCAAGCTTTTACCTATCGCAATTGTTATAATTGCTGCATACATAGTGTATTGCATTGTTACAGGAAAGAAAGTTTTTTAGAAAATTTACTGGAACTTTTGTGAAAAAATATAAAATGAATACCACGGGCTATGCCCGTGGTACTAAAAATCATTAGCTATATGCAGTTAATTATAATATTTTTTTTACACATTCCCAGAGAACATCACAAAGTTCTTTGGAATCGAAATCGCTTCCATAACCGGAAAGATTATATAGTTGACTTCCCAATTGCACACCGAATTCGCCGCTATCTACCAAGAGGAAAAAGTCGAAGGATTTTGAAGAATTGTTAGAAAGTATTTGAATCATTTGGCCTATATTCAACAGAGGAATACAATCTTCCTTACTGTAGTTTGCAGACCGCATAAATGAAAACTCAAAGTCTTCGTCATCCTCTAGATCATATTCACTATCATATTCATCATCCGAGAAATCTGATTCAACATCATCGGGCTCATAAGTGTCATCACTGTCATCATGAGATTCATCTTCAGAGTTTTTTGCATCATTTAAAAACAATAAGTCATATACAACTATACGTGTATTATATAGCACTATATCGCCTATAACAAACTCAATTTGTGCATATTCTTCAGTTTCAGCATTGATGCATATGTTGGCAAGTGCAACATCATATTTTTCAGGAAGCCATAATTCGTTCAACCTCTTTTTTTGGGCGTCAGTAAGCTGTGCAATATCTTCTTTGGTTATGCGATTTTTCATTTATTATCATTCCTTCCACAAACTCTTGATTCATATAATATCATATTATATGAATTAGTCAATTATATAAATTCCTAAGAGATGAATTAAATAATATGCATCTATTTCTAGGTTCCTTTATAAAAGCGATTCTAATTATAGTAAATTGAGAATATTTATGTACAAGTACTAATAAAAATATATGGGAGGTGTGATTGTTATGAAATGTCCCATATGTAAAAATATTCGTCTTGAAAAAACAAGCCTGATGGATGATTTGTATGCTTTCGCCTGTGACACTTGCGGCGGTAACTGGATGAGATATGAGGATTATTGGAAATGGTATTCTAACAATACGGAGACAAAAGTGAAGTGGCACAACATAAAAAACTATCTGGTTGTTTATGATTCAACGAAGGCAAAAATATGCCCGGATTGTGGAAGAATATTAATAAAATACAAAGTCGATAACAGGCTTGATTTTTATGTGGATCAGTGCGGATGTTGTAATGGCATATGGTTTGACAAAAATGAATGGGGGAATTTGAAACTAAATAATTTACATAATCAGATACATCGCTTCTTTACAAAGCCGTGGCAGAAAAGACTGCGTGAAGAAGCTGCACGGGATAAATTTGAGGATAAATATATAAAAAAGTTCGGGCGTTGGGATTATGAAAGACTGAAAGAAATGAGGGAGTGGATATATAAGAGTTCAAAAAAAAGCGAAATGTTGTCTTTTCTTATAGATGAAGACCCTTATAAATTTTAGGCATCACAATCCCTCAAACATGCACTGAACCTTTTTGTACATCATTATTACTCTTTCTTAGCTGTTATTTTCAATTCATCAAGGTAAATAATTGATGATCCGGTATTCGTTGAAAACCTTATTTTAAGATTTTCGTTATTTGAAGCGGTTTGCGGAAGGGTAATGCTTTTTTCGGTCCAATCATAGCAACCCGGATATTTACCCAGTTCCGTCCAACTAGAACCGTCGAACCCTTCAACAATAAGAAAATCATTATCTGTGAACTCGACGGTGCAATAAGCGAAGTACAGCTCAATATCAGAAAACCTAGATGTGTTCAATTCTTTAGTAAGGGAGTTTCCATTTCTGATTGATACAGAAAATGCTCCTTTATACGCAGTATCATTGCTAATGGTACAACCGTTTGAAATCAACCCCTTTGTAAATATGCCTGTTTCGAATCCGTCACAAAACAGGGTATAATATGGTTTACCAAGGATGGTATACTTAACAAATAATCCCGATTCAGTCAGGTCATTATCTGACCAGTTGCCTTTTGTTCCGGCAGTAAAAGTTAATGCCGCGGACGATTCATTTTTATCGCAAAGGGACCAATTGACCCAGCTGATCTTTTTGCTATCAAGATATTCCAGCCATTCTATTGATTCTTTCAGGAAAATACCATCTGAACCGGTTGATGTGGACGTCCCCCATTCACTAATAAAAATTGCAGCACCTTTTTCCAAGGCATAGTCTACTTTGTCTCTAAGGGAGATTCCATGGGTTCCCGCATAGAAATGACAAGCATACAAAATGTTGTTAAACTCCAAAGGATCATCGGCGGCTTCATCAACATCCTGGCTATAGTTTCCTGTCCCTACAATAATTATGCTATCGGGAGAGACTTCTCTTATTGTGGGAATTATTTCCTGTGCATAGGGCTTAATACTGTTGCTCCAATTAACATCATCGCCGTTGGGTTCGTTGCAAATCTCATATATGACATTTGGGTAATCTTTATACAACTCAGACATTTCCCTGAAAAACTCTTTTGCTTCGTCAATATGCTCATTAGGATCTCCGTCACTTAGAATGTGCCAGTCGATTATAACATATATACCAAGCTCTGTGGAGGCTTCTACAGCTTCTTTAACCTTTTCCTTAACCGATTTATTTTGTATGTATCCGCCTTCTTCAGTATACATTGCTGCCCTGAAAACTGTGATACCCCAATCGTCTCTGAGCCATTTGAGAGTATCCTTGTTTACAAAACGCCCATACAGATGAAGGTGCATTGAGCTTATTCCTTTAAGTTGAACAGCTTCTTTTTTTTCGTTACACAATTGGTTACCAATTACTTGTAATTTGCCGTTTGTGCCGACAAATGTATCTTTATCTGATTTAAGCGGTTTATTGCTTTCAGAGTCTATTGTAGAAGGAGAACCAGAATCTGGAGTAGATGAAGAATCAGGATTATGAGAAGAGTTTGATGGATTGTTGACACATCCTGATAAAAAAAACACTAACAATAGCGTGAAGCATAAAGCTAAAGTCAAAAAAAAACTTCTGTGCTTCAGAATAGAAAACATTTTTACCTCCCAATAAGCATAAAAGTTATCGGATAGAAATTTACATAATGAAATTATAACAGAAAACAATATGTAATTTCAATAGATACTGACATTTTATTTATGGCAAAAGCATGAATCATAAATGAACATTTTGCCATGGTGTAAATTACAGCTAAACCTTTAAAGGCTTATATACTAAGCTACCTCAACACAAGTACAAGCTAAATACAGAAATGGGGATTCATTTCTGTATTTAGCAGTTTCCTTATACTATTTTTATGATGATAAAATGTCGGAGTAATTATTTCTTTGCAAAAAACTTTTACTAGTAATCAAAATATATCCCAATTTAACAAGCCCACATTGCTAAAAACCAGCATTATAATACTAGGTCCTATACTAATCACTTTTTTTCTAAAATATAATATTGACCCTAACATACAAACATTATAAATAAAGATAATTAGTAAATTAAAATGGTTACTACTTCGATTAAGAACAGTAAAAATTATAGACACTCCAATACTAAAAACAAGCTGGCATACTAGATAAATAAAAAACTTCAAATAATTGTGCTTATTTTTACTCTCTACTATATCAAACATTCACATTGTCTCCTTGACAAATTTTAATGGTCTAATAGTATTATAGCATATAAGGTATAAATGGGTTGAATATAATGCATCTAATACAAAAAACCGATAAAAATAAAAAGAAGGAGGTATAAAGCATGAATTCTGTGGAATTGTTTGATTATCTGAAGAAGGTTTCGGCGTATATTGAGTATTCTTTTTATAAGGATTCTTCTGAAATAATGCAGGCTATTTTAAACGAGGGTTTTGAAAACGTAATGAGTATATTATCCTTAAAAGAAATTAAAAAGGGTTTGTATCAATGCAACACATCATGGAAAGTAGCACCGGAGCAAGATATAGACAAAAATGTTAGCATTGATATTACAGATGAAATGATTTATATTACCGAGGTCATATAGTGTTTATGGGTATATATTGCAATAGTTATTTCTCAACATTAATTTATGTACCCTACGTACATCGATAGGATAATTTCAAGTATCTTGACAAAAAAAACTAGTTGCCATAGAATAATGTTAACATGCGTTAGTAGAATTTTCTTATAGATAATATATAAAAAGCATAGTCGTTCTAATACTTGGAATTGATTTTATATAGGGGAGGATTGTATATGCCGGTAAAAAAAAGGATTTTATCAGTGCTTATTTTTATAACTGTGCTGATTCCAATGATAAAGCCTTCATTGTTGGTAGATGTAGCATCTTTAAAAGTAGGTGCGGGAAGTTACACTGATGTCTTGCCTTCAGGATGTATTTCACCACAATCGACAATATACAAGACTTCGAATCTTAAGGGGGCAATTCCCACAAACAGTTGGGAAAGTTCCATTCTTTGGTATCAGTATTCACTCCCCATATTTGCCCATCCCCTGACCTTTTGTTTTAAGCCGGAAGGTCTCGAAATAGGTAATCCGGCATTGGGAGGGGGAGGAATAGCGTACTTTGGTTCTCACAAGAAGGATTTTTTAATAGGCCATTCCTCAATTGAAGTTTTTCCCGATGCCCGGGCGAACAAAATATCGGATTTTGCTGTTGATGCAGTGATGTATTCCGGGAATGCAGGCTTCAAATCAACACTTGTTAAGGGAAGCCCCTATGCGTACTTTGTATTTGCCGGCGGCAATCCTGTCATCTCCTTTTCTTCGACACCAGTGCTGTTTTACGGAAATTCGAATTCGCAGTATTTGGGTGTCACAATTAACGGTGTAAACTATGGATTGTTTGCCCCAACAAGGTCCACATGGCAGGGAATAGGAACGGGGACAATAACCTGCAATCTTCCGTTAGGCAAAAACTATTTTTCAATTGCCGTTCTACCCGATAACTCCATCTCGACCCTTTCATACTATAAGGAACGTGCATACAGCTTTGTAACCGATACAAAGGTCAACTGGGAGTATGATGAGGAGTATAGTCGGGTTACTACAGCCTTTAGCGTGGAAACCACGCCTATGGAGGGCACGAATAAGAATACAATATTTGCTTTATACCCCCATCAATGGAGGAATAACCCTCATATATCAACTCTTCCGTATAGTTATTCCACGCTAAGGGGAATTATGAAAACCACAGAGGGTACATCGTTTAAGACCGAATACAAGTATCATGGTATTTTACCTTCATTGCCCGACAAAGGAACCTATGATAAATCAATTTTGAACTCATATATTAATGAACTGACAGAACAGGTGTATTTTCCTCAATCGCAAGACACCTATTGGTTGGGAAAACACCTTGGAAAACTATCCTGTGCACTGCCTATTGCGGAACAGGCTGGTAACACCGCAGCATCAACGGTGTATTTGAACTATATGAAATCTACCCTTGAGGATTGGCTTACAGCAAGTGATAATGAGACGTCAAAGCTTTTCTATTATGACAGCAATTGGGGTTCTCTAATAGGCTATCCTGCCAGTTATGGAAGTGATGAACAGCTCAATGACCATCATTTTCATTACGGGTATTTTTTGCATGCAGCAGCCCAAGTGGCATTGAGGGATCCTCAGTGGGCATCACAAGAGAATTGGGGGGCAATGGTGGAAACCCTTATTAAAGACATTGCAAACTGGGACAGGAACGACAGTAGATTTCCGTTCCTGAGAAATTTTGACCCTTATGAAGGACATTCATGGGCATCGGGCCATGCAGGATTTGCAGACGGCAACAACCAGGAATCCTCATCGGAGGCAATCAATGCGTGGCAGGCTATTATCCTGTGGGGAGAAGCAAGCGGAAACAAGACGCTAAGGGACCTTGGAATATATCTTTACACCACGGAAATTGAGGCAATCAATAACTACTGGTTTGATCTTTACAATGATGTGTTTTCGGATGCATACGCCCATGATTATGCTTCTTTGGTGTGGGGCGGCAAATACTGCTATGAGATATGGTGGGATGGGACAAATTCGGAAAAACACGGTATAAATTTCCTTCCTATTACGGCAGCTTCTTTATATTTGGGAAAAGACCCGGGTTATGTAAAGAGAAATTATGAAAATATGCTGCGGGCTTGTGGAAGCACAGAGCCTCCAAACTGGAAGGACATACAATATATGTATTATGCACTGTATGACCCGGCAGCGGCAAAGAATATGTGGAATGGGAGCATTGAACCTGAGGGGGGCGAAAGTAAAGCCCATACCTATCACTGGATTACTAGCCTTGACGGCTTGGGTACCCCTGACTTCAGTGTTACGGCAAACACACCGCTATACTCGGTATTTAATAAGAACGGTAAAAAAACCTATGCGGTATATAACGCTTCATCGATTTCAAAGGTTGTTTCGTTTTCTGACGGAAAGAAGGTTACGGCTGCACCCAAATCACTGGTTGTGTCCGACGGATCCGAGCAAACAATTTTGGCGGGAGACGTGAATGAAGACGGAAGCGTAGATTCTACGGACATCACGTATATGAAGAGGTATCTGCTTAGAAAAATAAAGGATTTTCCTTCTGAAAACGGTAAAAAAGCAGCAGACATTAACGAAGATGGCAGCATAGACTCTACCGATCTTACAATACTAAAGAGAATAATTTTGCGTACCTACAAATAATCCCGCACCTATATGCGTAGTTACAAATGAGTCCAAGACTATATACACAACTTTTAATAATTTATTGCTAATATCGAAGAGCTTCTTCCGGAACACTTTTCTTCGCATTTATTTAATGTACCTGTACCTAAACTACGCATTGAGGGCTTATGTTATGTATGATAAAATATATCTGAATAATAGTTCAGTTTTTTATGTATATTTTTATATTATATAAGCGGTAAGAGAATTTTTCTAAAATCGAAAAATTTTCTTTAAACCGAGGTGTCATAAGCTTTTGGGGGGAGGTTTTGTTATGAAAAAGAAAATCATGGGCATTGCTCTTGTGTATGCTGTTGTTGCTCTTCTTTTGGGAACTATCGGCGGACATACTGTATCAGGAGAAGGCAGAAGTATTACTAACGGGGTACAGTTCAAAGACACTTCCGGCAACGTAATACATGCCCATGGAGGATGTTTGTTAAAACACCAGGACTATTACTACTGGTATGGTGAATACCGTGACAGTTCGAACTATTTTTTAGGGGTACGCTGTTACAGGTCTTTAGATTTGGTAAACTGGGAATACCGGGGGGAGGTTCTGTCTCCTTCATCGGCTCAGGAATTGAACCGGTGCAATGTTGAAAGACCCAAGGTTATGTATAATGCAGCAACCAAGGAGTTCGTAATGTGGATGCATTGGGAAAATGGGGTACATTACGGAGAAGCAAGGGCGGCTGTCGCATATTGCAAAACCCCTGACGGGAAATTCACATATATTCGCAGTTTTCGCCCAATGGTTAACACCGGTGTAACAGACCACGGATTACCGGGTTATATGTCTAGGGATTGTAATGTGTTCGTTGATTCTGACGGCAAGGGATATTTCATTTCAGCGGCTAATGAAAACATGGATTTACATCTTTATGAATTGACTCCCGATTACAAAGATGTTGCATCTTTAAAAGCAAAACTCTATGTGGGGCAGCAAAGAGAAGCCCCATGCCTTATAAAGAGAAACGGCTATTACTATTTAATTACTTCCGGCTGTACGGGATGGAAACCCAATCAGGCAAAATACGCATATTCCAGGGATCTGGCCAGCGGCTGGTCTTCGCTTTACAATCTCGGCAATTCCACCACATACAATTCACAACCGGCGTATATTGTTGCGGTTCAGGGCACGGAGGAAACATCCTATCTCTACACAGGGGACAGGTGGGCCGGTGCATGGGGAGGAAAGGTTAATGACTCTCAATATGTATGGCTGCCCTTGGAATTTGTATCGGACACAAAACTCGAACTGCCCTATTACGATTCAATAACAATTGATGCCGCCAAAGGTAAGATTTATGAGAATTTTAACAATCCCCCATTATATAAGATAATGAATAAAAACAGCGGCAAGTTACTTGACGTACAGGACGGTTCTATGGAAAACGCCGCTCAGATTGTTCAATGGAGTGATAATGGCTNCTTAAGTCAGCAGTGGTATATTGTAGATGTGGGAAACGGGTACAAAAGGATTGTTAATGCTAAAAGTAAAAAAACTCTGGATGTAATGAATGATTCTGCCGATAATGGCGGTATCCTTATACAATACACCAGCACAGGTGGCTATAACCAGCAGTGGAAGTTTGCTGACGCAGGGGATGGCTATTATAAGATTGTCAGCCGCAGCAGCGGAAAGTTGGTGGATGTCTATAAATGGTCAACTGAGGATGGAGCAACTATCCAGCAGTGGGCTGATGCCGAAGGTTCAAATCAGCATTGGAAGCTTATTCCGGTAGAAAATACCGAACCTACTCCTACACCGACGGTAAAACCTACGCCTACTGCAACATTAAAGCCCACACCTACAGATGCCAAGGCTATAGTTTTAGGAGACGTAAATGGTGATTTAAGTGTTGATTCAACAGATATAACCCTAATGAAAAGATATATGCTGAGAAAAATTTCGCAGTTTCCTGACAGTAACGGAAAAATAGCTGCAGATGTTAATGGGGATTCATCGGTTGATTCGACAGACCTTACACTTGTAAAAAGATATGTGCTTAAAAAGATAGACAAGTTTCCCGCTCAATAAAACAGTTGGCAGAAGGGTGCATGTTGTAATTTTATCCAGAATACTATATAATTATCGTGCAATAAAAATTTAATTTATATGGTTGTCAGAAGGTTCAAGATGGAGAATTGCGTTTATAAAATCATAGAAAACCAAAACAAGAAGGTTATTGAAACTGCTGATTTACTTTTTGTGGCAGAGAGACAATTCGGGGGAGAGGTTTTTGAGTTAAAAGGGGGATACAGAGCCTTTGCCGCTGTTATTGACGGCTTTTGTGAAAAAGGCTTGCTTTCACTGGTGAAAGCATCGGGGCTCAATAGCAGAAACCCTTCTTTGTACAATAAGTACAGAGTTTTAATAAATACCAGAAAACAGCTCAGTGAAGAGCATATGCAAGAGCTTCAATCCCTTCATCCAAAACTCGATAAAGGTTTTTATTTTAAAAATCCCGATGAGTACAGGAAGGACAGGGACTATGTGCTCATGTTATCAGATTACCTTTTAGACAGCAACCAAAACAACACGCTAAAATACAGGTGTACAATGAACGAAAGATCCTTTGAGATATTCAACAATGAAAAGTTCCTTGAATCAAAGGGGAATGTCTTGCTGAAAAGGCTCAGACTTTCTTTGGAGGACTTAAACTGTTATAAAACTCATGAGGCCTTTTTTTATATACTGTTTGAACCGAAAGAAAGGCTTAATATATTAATTATTGAAAACAAAGACACCTTTTATTCCGCATTAAAATACCTTCAGAGAACGTCCGACAGGGAAATATACGGGGTTAAGTTGGACATGCTTATTTACGGTGAAGGAAAGAAAATTGTAAAAAGCTTCAGCTTTATAAATGAGGTTTTTGTGGGTACATCCATAGACAGGGTGTATTATTTCGGTGATCTTGATTTTGAAGGAATAGGAATATACAATTCACTGGCATCAAAGCATGAAAAGTATTTGATAGTGCCGCATACAGCCCTTTATAAAGAAATGCTTTACAGTGCCAAATCACCTCCGAAGCTGAGAACAGGCCAGGCGGAGTTCTTTCTTGACCGGTTTCTCATGTATTTTGATGAGGAAAGCAGAGACAGGATATCTCAAATACTGTATAGCGGTCACTACATTCCACAGGAGGCGGTGAATTTTGGACGAAAGACAAATTGTTAGAGGTACGGTCATAGATTGCCTGAAGGACTTTCGGCAAAGAATGATTAACCTGGCACCCTTTATTCATTTGTCACAAAAGCTTTCAGGGTTTCAAAAATATACTGAGGTAGACATGGTTTCCGTAGGATTTTCCGTAATGCTTTTTATTTTGGAGAATATGCTTATAGGACGCGAGGAGTGCAGCATTGAGGATATTGCGGATTTTTTGCAGACCCTTTTAAAAAGATGCTATGATATCAATATGACCCAGGAAGAATCCAGGGAAATGGCTTTTTATATAAGGGATTCAATAGCCGGAAGCGGTGGGGAGGTCTTTGAATTCAAGTTTAGAAACCTTGAAACCAATAAAGATGAAAGCATTTTGATAAAGCTTATTGATACCTCATATTACGAGATAAAAAAATCTGCGAGGTACAAGCTCACCGACCAGGGTATGGAGCTTCTTTTCAAGACGCGGGAGATCTATTCCGAGTTCAGGATAAATGTAACGCAGATGTATCTAAAGCAACAGATTGAAAAGGGGGTTTTCTCCGGTGCCTTACAGACGGTAAACGAGCTGAACCTTCAGGTCAGGCAGCTTAGAGAGAGGCTTGAGAGCCTTCTTTTGAATATAAGGCAGAATGTTTTGAGTATTAATTTTGAGGAGCTAAAAAAGCTTTTCTCTAGGATAAAGGAGCAGTTTGAGGTTGAAAGGCGTGAGTTTCGCAACATAAAGAGGATTCTCAAAGAACAAAGAGATAACCTGGAAAAAATCAGCTATGAAGATTTGGAAGAAAAGGAGTTAAGGAACCTTGAACAAATAAAAATACTCACCGAAAGACTTAACATAACATCTTCAGAGCACGACAGGCTTTTTAACGAGAAGCTTGACATAGTGGGCGAATATTTAAAAACCATAGAAATAAGGCTTCGTCAAGGTGTCAGTGAGTTTATTGATTTTGAAAAAAGTATTTTTGATTTGCTTATCTCGAAGGATTTAAATCCAGCACCATTAAAAAATATGTTGTCCCCAGTTATTACCAATAGTGCCTCTATTAAGGTTTTCAATCCCTTTAAGGCCTTAGAACCCCAGAGGATAAAGGCAGAAACCCAGGAAAATGAACGGGAAAGTCTAGATATAGAGGCAGAATTGGAAGTAAAAGAAAAGGAAGAGCGGGAAGCACGGGAAAGACGGGACAGAAAGGTAATGGTCTATCTTGAAGCAATAGTTCTTGAGGCTTACCACGAAGGAGAATCCTTTCTTAGTGCCGCTATGAAAAGACTTGATGAGGATACATATAATTCGGCAGGTTTTGATTTTGATTTTTACAGCCTGATTGTAATGCTGCATCAAAACAAGCTTATTGATTTTAAGGATTTAGAGGATATACTCGAAGGGATGGTAAGGGATACTTCATCGTATAATATAAATATTTNTTATCTTTTCGATNGGATATTTACTAAAAGACCGGAACTTAAAGGCTTAAAATCTCTGATTTTGATATCGACGAATAAAAAATTAAAGTTTAAGAACGGGAATGAAATAACGGATCTTGTGATTAAGGGGGTAAGGTGATGGAAAATCTATCGCCGGATTCGGTTAGAAAGGCATTTTCACTGTTTATTAAATTAATTGAAAAATCAAAAATAACAAAAAAGGATAATCCCGAGTTGTTTTCATCCTATGACGATCCGGAGATTTCATATATCATGAGAATTTTTGAGGAAGAGTCAGGAATAATGGTANTGCATTCTTCGGATACCCTCTATTTTACGCCGGGTATAGANAATAAATTTTTGGGTTTTACAAACGAAGAACTGAGGAACAAAATGGGTTTTGCAAATAATACGGAGCTGTATGTGGGATATATAATAATTCTTTCGATTATAATAAAGTTTTTTAACGGTGAAAACTACAATAACAAGGTTCGTACCATGCTGAAGGTGGAGGAACTGGAAGCATATATAACTTCTAAACTGCAAGCGGTGGAAGCCATGGAAAATCAGGAAGAGATCGATGAGAGTTTGGATTTTAATTTTAAAAACATTTCCAAGCTCTGGCTGGATTTGCCGACCTATGATGAAAAAATTAAAAACTATGGCCAGTCAAAAGGCACCAGGATAAGCTTTATATATAGAACTCTCAAATTTTTAGATGAGCAGGGTCTGGTGAATGTCGACAATGACAGTGAGATATATACCACCGATAAGATGGATACCATTATTATAAGTTACTATCCTGAAAGCACTAGAAAAAAGGAAATTCTCTCTTTCTTAGAAAGGATATGATAATATGCCGAGGATAAACCGGTTAAGAATTGTAAATTTCAGGTATGATGATGACAAAAAGCTTATATCCAATGAGCTTTATGAGTTTGGCGGTAAAAACGCCCTAATCAATCTGGAAAACGGGGGTGGAAAGAGTGTCATTCTTCAATTGGCACTTCAGGTAGTGCTTCCCAACACAAATATGGGAAGCAGAAATTTTTCCCATTATTTTAAGACCGGAACGTCACCCACACATATTATGGTGGAGTGGAAGCTGGATGGCACAGGAGCTGACTATGTCCTGACAGGCATCTGTGTTTCGGGAGGGACCGATGGACTNAGGTTTTTTACCTACACTCATTTCTATAAACTTCCCCATGATTTGGATATAAAAGGTCTTGAAGCGGTTAACAGAGAAAAACAGGTTATCGGATTTTCAGAGTACTATAATTATTTAAAGAGGCTTGCCAACGAAAGGCGTCTTAATTTAAATATTTATTCTAGAGACCGGCAGAGGGAATACAGGGACAAGCTTTATACCTTTAACCTCTTCAGGGAAGAGTTTGATGCCATTAAAATAATAAACCAAACCGAGGGCGGTATAGATAAATTCTTTGAAAATGCAAGAAAGTCCAGAAATGTAATCGAAAAGCTTATTATACCCAATATACCCCAGGCAGAGGGTGAAACTTCCGGGTTGTTGGTTCAGACATTGAAAAAGCACCTAGACAACTTAAAGAACATCCCCGTTTATCAACATAAAATAAAGACCTATGAGGCCTTTTGCGATAGGGCTGAAGAACTCCTTTCCAAGCTCAATGATTACGGTACAAAGGTAGAAGAGATAGACAGTGTCAGCAGGGATATACTGGCACTTTCAAATATTATCGGTATTGCAGCCGAGAGGCTTGAAAAGGAAGTAGAAAGCTTAAAGAACAATGAACAGGGATATGCGGCACGGATAGAGGAGTTGTTGTATAAAAAGGACAGCCTTGATTACACAAAAAGGGTTTTGGAGATGGAAAACCTTGAAGAGAGACATGAACAGGTCAAAAGGGAAATTGAAAAGATATCCGACAAAATTCAGGAACTTGACCGCGAGATTAGATATAAAGAAGCCGCATCTTTTTATGATGATATTGTAAAGGCAAGAAATGAGGTTTTGTTATATAGAGAACAGCTGGAATCTCTTTCCAAGGAAAAGGATGAAATTCACAGGGAGTACCAGAACTATATATATCATGCAAAAATTTTGCTTGGGAATGAAATAAAGGGGATTTCAGAGGCCATAGAGGATTTGAAAAGGGATCAAAACAGTCTGTTGAAGGAAAAAAAGGGGCTTCAGGAGAAACTTGATGCAAAGAATAAAGAAAGGGATGAGGTTAAGCATAACATTTCAGCCTTCGAGACAAAACTTGAGCATAACAAAGAGAGACAATCGCAGATAGAGGGGTATTTCGTAAAAGACGTCACCCTTTTGGCAGATCCCAGGGACGGACTTGAAAAGATAGTGGAGGAGAGGGATGGGCTTTTAAACAGCAACAATAATCTCAAAGAAGAGATAGACAAGGCAAACAGGGCAATTGATGATCTGGCAATAAATGAAAACCGTTTAAAAGAAGCCCTTGCAGCTTCCCGGCAAAAGAAGGAAAGCATAGAGGAAGAGATTAAGGATTTTGAAAGGAAGTTTGCAAAAATAAATAAGGAAATATCCATGTATGAGATTGATGATGACGTCTACAGCAATAAAACCATGGAGTCTTTGAATGCACTGAAACTAAAAATGGATAACTCCTTAAGGGATGTTCTTTTTAGATACCGGGAGTTCTTAAACCGCAAAAACCTGCACAAAGACAGTGAGTATTACATTCCGGACGCAGAAATTAAAAAGGTTTATGATTTGCTGGTGGAAAGGGGTATAAGGTGTATACCGGGCTCGTTATGGCTTAGGAACCAGAGGGAAGATTTAAAAGAAGCTTTTTTGCACAAAAATCCCCTTTTGAGTTATTCCATTGTGATAGAGAAAAGAGAACTGGAAAAGATAATGAACGGGGAGGGCACCTTGTTAAAAGAGGTAAGGGATCTGGTGGAAAGTTATCCCGTTACTTTTGTTGTGGATTGTGAACAGGGAATTTTGACTTTGGACAATGAGGATATGCCAAAAAGCGGCATTGACAGGTTAGGAGCAATGGAAGCCTATGTAGTGTATTCTAAAAACAATTCCCTTGCCTTAAATACCGAACTTTTCAAACAATATCTTAAGGATATTGATCAGAGGATTCTGGGATTAGATAGCGAGTGCGAAGGTATAAAAAAAGATGTGGAGAAAATAACCGGGCTTATTGAGAGGTGCCGGGAATTTGTGAGCTCGTATCCTAAAGGCTATATAAAAGAGTTAAAGGGCCGCCGGGATGCCCTTTTAGATGATATTAAAAATCATGAGGACAATATCCAAAGCATACAGGAAAGAAGGGACTTTATACATAAAAGCAAAATTGAGAACCAGAAAATTATTGAAGCTAACGAAGGGCAAATAAAAGAGAAGGAACAGGATATTGATAACCTCAAAGAATATATGAAGCTCAGGGCAAAAATATCAGAACTTGCCGGCCACTGTAAGACGGAGCAGCAAAGACTGAATAAAACCGAGAAGGAGAAAAAAGAGATTGAGGAGAGAATAGACTCTGTATCAAAGGAAATAGAAGATGCCCGATATAATTTGAGGGAATACTCCCGCACAAGCGATGAGAAGAAGAAGCTTTTTGATGGGATTTCCGCCCGGTTAACCATAACAGAGCCGGTAATGCATATAACCGGAACTTTAGATGAAATTCTCTCTAAAGCCCGCGGGCTTGAAACCAGTATGGATGACAGCGGTATTGATCAAGTAAGAAATCTGATTGAAAATTGGGTTGAAACTGAGAAAAGAGGTCTTAATCAAATCCGATCCAAAGGTTTTACCGAAGCTGATTTTGAGGGGAAAGCGATTCATTTTAATGATGAAATGCTTGAAGAAGAAAGAAAACAGCTTGATTCTTTAAAGAAAGATAAAAAAGGCCTAGATGAAAATGAACGCCGGTTGTTTGGAGAAATCAAGGAGTTGGGGGGAAAGACAGAACAACTGGAAAAAGACATTTTAAACAAATATAAAAATCCTCCCTGCATTTTCGACTCGTTGGAAAGTGTGGACGAAACCGCCTTTGAAAAACAAATTGATGCGTTTAGAAGAAAGAGGCAGAATAATACAAAAAAGCTTGAGGATACGGAGAGAAGAAGAAACAAGCTGGTGGAGCATAGAAACAGGCTTGAAGAGGATATTGAGGAATACGGAATAAAAATCCAGGACTCCTCAAGGGAGAACATGGACAGCCTTGTTTATAACGGGGAAACCGTTTCATTGTGGGATATATTAAGGCTTCCGATAGAAAACATCGTGGTTATAGGGAATGAAAAAAGAAAGCGTTACAAGGCTATAACCAAAAACCTTGATGAAATGGAGTCTCGTATAAAAGAGAGCTATGATAAGCTGTACAATGATGCCGATTGGGCGGAAAACGGTACGATAAGGCTTATACTGGAAAAAATAATGAAAAATGATATGTATAACTATAAGTATGTGGAGGAACTGTTTAATGACATACTAAAGAGCGTGGAAAACATGAAAAAGGCAACGCAATTTCAATTGGATGAGTCATTAAAAGACAAGGATGAAATTGTGGAACGTTGCTACAGTAAGGCTGAAAGGGTATATGAAGAGATAAAATCAGTGGACGGTTTCTCCAAAATCAAGATGGATGGTGTTAACAGAAAAACCATAAATATCGAGATGCCCGCCCTCCACCGGGAAGAGGGCAGAGCCCTTATGAACCGGTATATTGAAGACTGTATAAATGAGATTGAGAAAATGAAGGAAGAGGGTAGATTCGATCCCGCCAAAATTGATAATGAGATAGCAAAAATGATGTCCCCGGCAAGGCTTTTGGACGCTGTTACAAGCCTGAACGAGTACACCATCAAGGTGTTCAAACCCGAGGCGGCCATGAGTGTTTCCCGCTACATACCGTGGGAAGTGGTTATAAACTGGTCCGGAGGCGAGAAACTGGCGGGATTTTTTGCCATGTTCATCTCGATTATTTCATATTTAAGGTATAAAAAAGCCGGATGGCAGGGTTCAAGCAAGGTTATATGGATAGATAACCCCTTTGGACAGGCAAATGCAGGCTACCTTCTTTCATATATTTTTGAGCTGGCAAACGCGACAAATACACAGATGATATGCCTTACCGGGCATATGCAGGTGGATATATACATGCAGTTTGATGTGGTTTACAGCCTGGTACACAGGATGCTTGCCGGGATGAATATGAGTGTAATCCGGTCAAAGCTCATAAAATCCCACGAGGGATTGGAATCGGCTGCTTATAAGGTTCAGCACGAGCAGATGAAGCTGTTTTGATGTTTTATGATTTAATGAATTGTCTGAAAAGGAATATAGCGATGGTAGTAACCTAGCAGAGTACGATTTCAACACATTCGCTGAAAACAAGCCTAAGTCTGATGAGAACAAAGAATTGTAAATAGTAAGAAAAAGAAGTGCCGATAAAATAAAGCACTTCTTTTTCCTTTTACAGTGAAATTTCTTCCACCTTCCCGTTACCCAGCTTTACAAGATAAACGTCCCAATAATTTGTTCCCAGTTGTTTTGCAAAGTTTCTGTCAAATACTGCAAAGTCAAATCTATATTTACCTTTAATCGCACTGCCTGTATCCATTGCTACCGCATAACCCAATCCCTTTATATAAAAAATGGTTCCAAAAGGCCAGTGGTTTTTATCGATGGCGATAGATATTCCCGGAACGATTGGTTTTCCGGAGTTGGTAATACCCTTATTATTGCCGCATTCCTCTTTGGACGGAGTATATGCTGTACCCAAAAACTTACCTATATATTCACCTCTGTCAATAGCACTTCTTGTACTTATTCCTTCAAATTCCGTGTAGCTTTGTGGCTTTATTCCTACCGATGCAGCTTTTTTCAATGAATTCTGGAGTTCAATGTTGTCATTCACCAGTTCGCTGTTTGCACGCTCAAGCTCTTCATTTTTAGCCTTTAATTCTTCCAATTGCCTTGCAATTTCTTCATTCTGTCTCATGATTTCGCTGTAGTTTTCCATTAACAAAGCATAGTCGTTTTTAAGGGTTTCATTTAGTGTTTGGATACTCTTGTTTTCTTCATTAATGGATTGAACCCTTAAAAAAGTGTCCTTGAATTGGTGCTTTGTTTGACTATACCAATTATATATTATTAAGTTATTTACTATTAGGCTAATTATCACAACAAGCATAAAATATAGAATGATTCCATATATTTTCTTTCTTCTTTTTTTACTCTCATAATTCTGAGGCTCACTAAATGACGGTGCCTCATCACTAAGCATATATTTGTCCTCCTTAAAATTCTAGCTTTTTACTATAATTATCTTCATATTTAGAATTTTTTATACGTAAAAAAATTTATTTTGCATATTTACAATGATAAAGTAGTATGCTATAATTATATAGCGTTATCGGGGTGTAGCTCAGTTTGGTATGAGTGCTTGCTTGGGGTGCAAGAGGTCGCTGGTTCAAATCCAGTCACTCCGACCATTGAAACAGGCGGATTGTACGAGGCTTACAATCCGCTTGCTTCGTATATTCTACAAATCATAAAGCCGGGAACTATAATTCTTGTTTTGGGGCACTTCTGCTTGTCTTCTTAATAGTACTTATTTAAAGCGTAATTAATTTTATTATAAGGGGGATTGAAATGAAAGTTATCAACATACCTAAAACACCAAGAAATCTTACAAAAATACCTACTAAGCTTGTTATTGGAATAGTGGCTGCCATTGTACTGCTAATTATATTATTTAACTCTTGGTATACAGTAACTGACCAGCAGCAGGCTGTGGTACTTACCTTTGGTAAGTTTACAAGTGTGGAAGGGGCGGGGATACATTTTAAATTGCCTGACCCGATACAGTCAGTGATAAAAGTACCCGTACAAATGAGACAAAAGCTGGAATTGGGCTATAGGGATCAGGGAAAGGGAAATTATATATCTGTGGATGAGGAAGCAAAAATGATTACGGGGGATTTTAATATAGTAAAAATCGACTTCTTCATTGAATGGAAGATTTCTGACCCCCAAAAGTATCTTTTTAATTCTATAGACCCACAGAAGATTCTTAGAGACTCAAGCCTAGGTGCAGCCCGTTCAGTAGTCGGGTCGACACTAATTGATGATGTCCTTACCAGTGGCAAGATTACAATCGAGAATGAGATTAAGGACAAACTTATTCAGAGTCTTGATGCTTATGACATAGGAATACAGGTTTTAGATGTAAAAATACAGGATTCCGAGCCACCAACCGAGGAAGTAAAACAGGCATTCAAAGATGTTGAGAATGCAAAGCAGAGCAAGGAAACTGCAATGAATGAAGCAAACAAGTACAAAAACTCTGAAATACCCAAGGCTCAAGCAGAAGCTGACCGTATATTGCGCAGTGCGGAATCTGCAAAGCAGAAAAAGATAAATGAGGCTAAGGGAGAAGTGGTTAAATTCCAGAAAATATTTGAGGAGTATAGAAATTATGAGGGCGTAACAAAGACAAGGCTTTATCTTGAGGCAATGGAGGAAATATTACCGGGTATAACTGTTTATATTGAAGATGATTCCGATGGCATTCAAAAGATTGTTCCTTTAAAACCATTTAATTCGGAAGGAGGGCAATAGAATGATAAAGAGGATAATAGCGCTTTGTGCTGTAGTATTTGCACTGATTATATTATTTATGAGTGCTTTTATTGTAACCGAAGGCGAATACGTTTGTATTAGAAGATTTGGAAAGATTATTGAGACAAAGGAGTCTGCCGGCTTGTATTTCAAGGTTCCTTTTATTGATGACAAACTAACCCTTCCGAATAAAAAAATAATTTATGATTTAACGGCATCAAATGTGTTGACAAAGGATAAAAAGGACATGGTAATAGACAACTATGTTATCTGGCAAATATCCAATCCTGTAGAATTTGTTAAATCCGTAGGTTTTATTTCAGAGGCTGAAAGAAGAATTGATGCAGCTGTTTACAACACCGTCAAAAACACAATGGGTACCTTAGAACAAAACAATATAATCAATGAAAAGCTATCGGGCAGGGGTGAACTTAATAAAACTGTGACCGATGAAGTACGCAGGCAACTCTTGGATTATGGTATTGAGGTGTTTGACGTACAAATAAAAAGGCTGGATTTGCCGGTTGAAAATGAAGAAGCAGTATTCAGAAGAATGGTGTCCGAAAGGGAAAAAATAGCAGAACAGTACAGGGCTGAGGGCGAGTACGAGGCAAACAAATTGAAGAATGAGGTGGATAAGGAGGTAAATATCCTTATTTCTGAAGCGAATGCTAAAGCACAGGAACTCATTGGTGAAGGTGAGGCGGAATATATAAAGATTCTTGCAGATGCTTATTCCGGAGAGAAGAAGGAGTTTTACGAGTATATACGTACCCTTGAGGCTATGAAGAAATCACTTAAGGGAGAAAAGACGCTGGTTCTTCCTCTGGATTCGCCGCTGACGAAATATTTCTATGATATAGAAAACTGAGTTTGATGTTTCTTCCACCATGAATAACATGCAACTAATTGAGTATAAATGACATATTCATTTAAAAGGCTAAGGCCGGGGTTGTTTTATTTAGAAAGAATAAAACGTTCCCCGGTCTTTTCTTGTTTTTATTGGTATATTTAGAGGAAGGATGAACCATAATATGTTTGAATGAAAACTTTTACTTAGGAACTTAAATATCTTCGAGGAGTGAAATGCTTGAGTGATTACAAAAATATATTAAAATTTTTGTTTCTTTTTCGTGAACCGGAAAAAAAAGAAGAGTTTATACTGAAGGAAAAAGGATCGGAAAAATCCGGGAAAGAAAAGAAGTCTGATAAAAAAAGAAACGGCTTTTTAGAAGGTTTTATTAATAAGCCGGATACCACTGACGAAAACAAAAAAAATAAAGATTCTCATGAGACAAAATTAATTAGTAAGAAATTGTCTGATAATATTGATTACCTTAAAAAAGCATATTCCATCCCTAAAAATGGGGATATAGTTTTAAGAGAATTTGATATTGTAGCGAAGGACAAAACAATACCCGCTTCTATTATATTTTATGACGGAATGACTGATAGAAATATTATAGACCTTGCTATACTGCAGCCTCTTATGCTTCTTTCAAATTTGGAAGTAAAGGGTAAGGAAGATCAGTTGTCGGAATATATCAGCAAACACCTCTTAGTTCATAATCAAACTAAAATAACTCAGAAAATGAGTAAGGTCATTGATGAAATTAATTTTGGAGGATGTGGGGTTTTTATTGATGGTATCGATGTTGCTTTTGCGTGTGATGTAAAGGGGTGGGAGCACCGTGGAGTAGACAGACCCGAAATAGAGAGTGTTGTAAGAGGTCCCCAGGAAGGATTTACAGAAACCCTCAGGGTAAACACCGCCCTAGTAAGAAAAATACTCAAGGACGAAGATCTGATAGTAGAAGATGTATCAGTTGGGAAAAGAAGTAAAACACCATGCTCTCTTTTGTATATAAAGGATATTGTAAACGACTCCTTGGTAGAAGAGGTTAGAAAACGTTTAAAGAGTATTAAAATTGATTATATATTTGACACGGGAGAGCTTGAGCAATATTTAGAGGACAACCCCTTTATGACAACTCCGCAAATAATTGCTACTGAAAGACCGGATCGGGTGGCAGCTGTGCTTACCGAGGGAAAGGTAGCGGTAATTATGTCTGGAAGTCCTTTTGCCCTTGTTATGCCCACTACTAATTTTGATTTGCTGCAATCGCCTGAGGATACTTACATAAGATTTCCCTATGTAAATCTGATCAGGATTGTAAGGATGATGGCCATGTTTGTGTCATTGTTCCTGCCTGGGCTTTATGTGGCAATAACCAATTTTCATCATGAGATGATTCCCACCGATCTTTTACTTGCCATTGAAGCATCCAGAGAAAAGGTTCCGTTTCCGTCGGTTGTGGAAATACTAATAATGGAATTTTCCTTTGAGCTTATACTTGAGGCTGGTATTAGAAGACCGGGCCCTTTAGGACCAACCTTGGGAATAATTGGTGCACTGATACTGGGACAGGCAGCTGTGGCAGCAAATATT
>JGI24709J26583_10001075_pt1 | contig 23153 bp, 26 predicted proteins | sample BioPla2DNA1_FD_26583 | JGI IMG/M metagenome (IMG submission 26583) | reverse complement strand
TCCTCCTTATAGAAACTATTTACATTGATAATTACTATACATTATAATTAATAAACTATATCTCTTCTGTTACTTGATTACTTCTCGTTAGCTTCTTCATCCATTTAAATCTATTGATTTTCACTACTGCCACGAAGCATTTAAGTATCTGGTCCGATTGTAGGCAAGCATATACCACCCAGGCAGGAGCATTGAATACGAACATTGCCAATATTGCTGAAGGCAGAACAACTAGAAATACGAATACTGTATCATTAATAAACACAAAGCTTACATCCCCACCAGCTTTCACAAGCCCTGCTAGGCAGGTAGCCTGATAGCTTCGTCCAACAGCTGCTACTGCTATGACAGCAATAAACTGTCTAGCAACTAATACTGTTCCCTCATTAATATTATATAGGCTTATAAACGGATTCATCAGAGCCATAATGACAGCCCCTGATATAAGACCTAAAATCGCGAATATAGCCTGAGCAGTAATAGCGTACTGTTTCATGGTTTCATACTTGCCTTCTCCTATGGTTTTGCCTGTTAAGATGCCTAGGGCAGCCGAAAGGCCGAATATCCCCATAAAGAGGAGGTTGTTAAGCATACCAGCAATACTTACTGCTGTTGTAGCCTCTGCTCCCATACGACCAATGATCCCGCTCTGAACCAATGTATTGGCTGACCATACGATCTGACCCAAAAGGACAGGGGTTCCGTATTTAATTAAATCATAGGCTAATCCTTTGTCTCCTTTAAATAAGTCCTTAAATTTTATATTAAGTCTTTTATCCACTACAAAAACATAGAAAGCCGCATATAACATCTCAAATATTCGAGCTATAAGCGTGGCTATAGCAGCACCACGTACTCCCATAGGTTCAAAGCCTAGCTTACCAAATATTAAGATATAATTAAGAATAATATTGATAACCATGGCTGATATAGATATATACAGCCCAATCTCAGCCTTTTCCACAGATCGCATAGCAGAAATCAAAAGCTGAGATATACTAAATAATATATATGACCAACAAAGGACCTTAACATATTCTAGTCCTTCCTTTATTACCATTTCTTCATTAGTAAATAATCTTAATATTTCTTCAGGAAATATAGCTGTAACTACTGTGAAAATAACACCTATACCTATAACAAATCCCATAGCGATACCAATTATCCGCTTTATACTTTCTTTATCTTTTCTTCCCCAATACTGGGTAGCCAATATCAATACTGCACTTTCGATACCCGCCACCATGAACTGTAGAAATGTTTGAATCTGATTACCCATGTAAACACCACTTATAGCATTCTCTCCTAGTTTTCCAACCATAAGATTATCTGCCAGTGCCACCATGTAGGTAATGAAGTTTTGTAATGTTATAGGAATTGCTAGTTTAATTAAAGTTTTATAAAATTTCTTTTCTCGTACGAATATATGCATGAATACACCAAGTATATTATGTTTTATACTTTTACCTTAAATTATATTTAGGTTTATTAGGGAACCTATACCCTTTGAAGATAATATTCACTAAAAGCGGATTAGCCCAAGGCTTTAGAGTTAATCCGCACCCCTAGATAGTTCACTAAGAACAACATTTCTAAGTTTTCTTGTTAACCCTGTTGTTCCAGCATCTTTTTTTTGCATCATTAATAAGAAGGTTAGATTGGAATTTGGGAAATTAGCAAAGTAAGTTCCAAGCCATCCATCCCATCCATATTCTCCGGCTTCACCTAGAACGTGGGACTTACCAGGATTTTTCATTATTCTCATCAAGTTGCCATAGGTATATCCATAAAGACTCTCCCACCCCTTGCTAAGGTCCTCCTGCTGCCATGGCATTAGCTCTCCACTAATCAAGTATTCAACAGTCTTAGGTGAAAGGATTCTAACTCCATCCACTTCCCCATTATTAATAAGCATGGTTGCAAACCTTGAGTAATCATTAATTGTAGAGGTTAACCCTGCTCCTCCAGATTCAAAGGCAGGGGCTTTAACAATCGGATATATTACTCCTAGATTCTCTGTCTTTAGCTCTTCAAATCTACCTTCAACATTCTCATATAATTTTGCAAAACGATTTATCTTATCCTTAGGAATATAGAATTCTGTATCCTTCATACCTAGAGGGTCAAACAATTCTTTCTTAAGGAACTCACTATATTTCATACCGCTGACAATCTCCACCACTGCTCCTAAGATATCAGCTGAGGTTCCATACATCCAATGCTCCCCAGGATGAAAGGACAGGCCACATTGACCAAGGGCATTAGCAATATCAAGGGTTGTAAGAGGGTTATCACTATATAGCCTATCAACTACTTCCTTAAAGATTTCATCCACTTCTCTTCCAGCAGGGTTTGAGTCATCAGGATATGGAAGTCCAGAGGTCATAGATAATAAATCTTTAATCATCATGGATCGCTTTACAGGAACCTTCTCACAATCTTTATATACCTCTTGCTCTTTAAATCCTGGCAGATAGCTTGAAACAGGATCAGCCACATCAATCAATCCTCTTTCAACTAATATCATAATCGCCACTGCTGTAACAGGCTTACTCATGGAATACATTCGAAAAATCGTATCTCTTTTAACAGGTGTTTGTTTTTCTATATCTGCATATCCCGCTTCACAATAAGCAACCTCTTGTCCCTCCTTAAGAACAAGAAGGTTACCCCCAGGAATATACATATCATCAATTGCTCTCTGTAAAATATCCTGCAACCTATGTTCTAATTCAATATTCTTATAATTCATGTCCATATAAATAACCATGCCTCCGTTTTCTAAAAAAGAGTCTGGGGAAACCCAGACCCTTCATACTATTAAAATTATAAACTTATCTCTCTCTATTATCAAGAAGGAAATATGTAATTAGTTATATGAATCACTACTTACAACCGGTTGAACATCCTTATTACCACAAAGAACTACCATAAGGTTGCTAACCATGGTTGCTTTCTGCTTTTCATCTAGATNAACTATATCTTTATCGTTTAATTTCTCTAAAGCCATCTCCACCATTCCAACAGCACCTTCAACAATTTTGGATCTTGCATCAACTATAGCAGTTGCTTGTTGTCTCTGAAGCATGGCTGCCGCTATTTCTGATGAATATGCAAGGTTTGTTATCCTTGCTTCCAAAATCTCAAGTCCAGCAATCTCAACTCTCTTACCAATCTCTGCTGTTAGATCCTCTGCTATCTCTTGACTACTAGAACGTAAGGATTTCTCAGAGCAATCTTCTCCTAAGTCATAAGGATATAACCTTACTATATCCCTAAGAGCGGAATCACACTGAATAGACAAAAACTCAGTATAGTTATCCACATTAAACACTGCCTTTGCTGTATCAACAACCTTCCATATTACNATTATTCCAATAATTATTGGATTACCCAACTGATCATTAACCTTTTGCTTATCATTATTCAANGTCATAGCTTTTAATGAAATTTTCTTACTAGATATATGTCCAGTATTGACTGTAAAACCATTGACACTAGCTGTGATACCTGTATCTGACTTTAGGGAACCAGTGGAGGTTTTTGAAGAGGCAGGATTAATAGCTGTGGCAAATGGGTTAACAAAGTAAAAGCCAGCACCTTTAATGGTTCCATAATACTTGCCGAATAAAGTAAGCACAAGAGCCTCGTTAGGTTTTAGCAACTTAAGTCCACCAAAAAGTATAGGACCAACAATAAATGCATAGGCAGAGCTAAGAATAATAAGCATAATTCCTAGGAATGTGTGTGCAAATAAAATCCCTATAATAAAAGCAAAAACAGACACAATCATAAGTAGGATGTTCCCCACAAGTACACCCATTCCACTTAGTGGTTTCAGTAGGATTTCGTTAATATCAATTTGATTATTATTATTTCTCATAACTTGAGACATAAAAGTACCTCCTAATTAAATCAAATAAAAGTTGCAAGTCTATGGATAACAAATAGAATTTCACCTTATTATCCATTATTTTGTGCCTGTGCAACTGCACAATCTACAGCAAGAGTTACGCAAAGGCATAGGAGTTCATTAGCTGGATTAAATATTTCAAGCTCATAGCTGTCTCCCCATGTAAACCAAGCTTTACTTAACCTCATAATTTCATATCTATCGTCATACATAACATATTCATGTTCCCAGAAATCACCATCCATCCTCCAGGGTAACCCCTCCACCCGATAAGAAGGTTTCAAGAAGGTGAACTCCTTTACCACAGTGGCAACTATAACTCCATTAATCTCAACAAAAAAACGAGGGAGCCATGACATTAATTTCTGACGTATGAAAGCAACCTCCCGTCCAGTTCTATCATATATATGAAGCTTTTTACCCCAAGAAAACAATTCTCCCTCTACATAATATCGTTCATTACCCTGTTCATCAACAATATTGAATTTATCAGTCCAGGAAAACACCTTTTGCTTCATGTATAGCTTCATAGCATCACCTCCTTTTCATTTTACCTATTATATTTAGTCATTTGTTTCATCATCTATTACTCCATTCTTCCTTTAACAAACCATATTCATATGTATCTTGCCAGATAGGATTACCACTCTCATCTGTAAAAAAGAAAATGTTCTTAATTAATAACCCTTCACGTCTGAATGCCAGATGTTCAAGTAGTTTCCATGAAGCCTCATTAAGAGGATTACACAATGCAATAATTCTTCTTGCACCCATATTATCAAAAGCACATGTAATTAGTGCTTTAGCACTTTCGAAAGCATAACCATTTCCCCAGAAATCGCTGTTAAATACATATCCAAGCTCCCAGGTGTCATATTCACCTTTTGCTAAATATAAATTTCCAATTACTTTTCCTGTTTTCAAAGCAACTGCATAGAAATTTTTATCTTCTGAACGTCTTTTTGCTTCTGCAATGGCTTCATTATAGGAGTATGATTTATATGGCTCGTATCTTACAACTTCCTCTTTCGAAAGGTAATCATATAAATCACTGCCATCTGTTTCTTCAAAATGTCTTATTATTAATCTTTCTGTTTCTATTTTCATGCTAATCCCTCAATTTAAAATTAAATTTGATAATTAATATATATCCCATCCAATGTCGACTCCTATTTATTATCTATTTGTCAAAGTATTTAATGAAATTCTTCTGATCTTTTCTGACAGTATACCCACAACAAAGATAAAATTTATGTGCTTCTGCTCTGTTAAAACCAGAAACAAGTCTAACACCACAACAATTAGTTTCTTTAGCCCAGTTTTCAATAGCACTAAGCAATGCTCTTCCAATTCCTTTTCCTCGGTAATTCTCATCAACAGCAATTGCCATTATATTTTTAAGGGACTCTGAATATGTGCACTCATAGTCACTACCATGAATATATCCAACAACTTTATTATCAATACAAGCCACATAAATTCTATCTGTTGTTCTATTTATAATTTTATTTAACCTTATCTTAGTCTTTTCTATATCATAGTCATAGCCAAAGGCATTTAAGTTCAATCTATAAATATCTTTGTAATCCCTATCAAGACACTCCCTTATCATCATAACTATTTAACCTCATCTGAAGAGCCTATTTTATTAATGGTATCCTCATTAATAGTCTTCTTTAGTTCTTTCATATAATCTGAAAATGCTACTTCCTTCTCCCCATGAACAAGATTTAATTCATATTCCAAAGGGAGCCATGTTGATAAATCAGCCTCATTATGCTGAATTACCACCTCCATTTTATCAAGAGCCTTGTAAATTCTAGATTCAAGAGTTTTCTGCTCTTCCATTTCTAAAAACAAAGTAGAAAGTTCTCCTTTATATGGTTCTGGTAAGGAACTTATTAACTCATCGACTGCATCATTCTCTATACCCCTGTCCTTATCATTCTTCTTAAATGAAGGTATGTCTCCAGTAATTGCTTCTCCTAGATCATGAAATATACACATTAATATTACTTTGCTAATATCAGCTTCTGGGAATTCATCCTTAACGAAATAAGCCATTAAAGACAATCGCCAGCTGTGCTCTGCAACACTTTCTTGACGATTAGATGAAGTCCATGAGTGTCTCGTATTATTCTTTAATTTTTCTGCCACAGACATAATCTCAATTAACCTTCTTGGGTCCATTTTTCATACCTCCAACTATAGTATAATATATTTTCTATATTTCTTAACCTATTACCTTATATCTTAATCGAATATAGGAGTCCTCCAGTACATCACATTTTTCAAGACGAAGTACCCCTAATAACCCTAGTTCATCTGTTGATACAAGGGAGGTTCCATCTATTAATGAAGAAGTATCTTTTCCACCAATTAGCACAGGGGCCACAACAATATCAACATAGTCAAAGAGTTTTTCCCTTAGAAATAATCCATTTAACATTCCACCTGTTTGCACAGTTATTCTTTCGCAGCTATAATCTTCATATAATTTTTCTAGCATATCTAGTAGGTTTAGTTTTGATTGATATATTATATGCAAATTCTTCTCACGAACGGTATAAGCTGGATGCTCCTTATTTGACGTAACAAGCACGAATTCTTTTGCTAAACTGCAAAAATAACGAATACCATGTTCTGTCAAGTTCTTATTATCTATTAGGACAAAGGAGACCGGAGTTTTAGGAGGCATAGCTTTTTCATTTACTCCCATTTTTGCTTGTACACGTCCTGAGTTTAATGACCACAAATCTGTAGTTTGTTCTATTTCATAATATTGATGAAGGCCTTCTTTCAAGCCCGCTATTTTTGGAAAATCCTTATCAACATCCATGATATCAGTAGNCCCAGTGCTTATCTTCCCNTCTACAGATGACAGCATGTATAATGTTGTAATTGGTCTCGGTTTCATNATACATCAATCCTTCCTCTCATTAATTGATAATACTTTGGTAGGTTTACCTGTTCTTCCTTATATTTGGCATAGCATTTACATCTAGGTTTTCCCATCTTTTCATGCATCCGCTTCCATATCACCTCTGCTTCCTCCGTCAGTAAATTTCCATAGGATATAGGTAAAAAATCACAGGGCCCCAAATTACCATCTGCATCTATGAAGGAATGCTGACTACCTGCTCCACAACCATATTGATCTTCGGACTCAATATAAGGGAACACTGAAACCTTGGGGTACATTTTATTTTCATTCATTTCAACATGTAGAGAAATCAACTTCTTCTGCTCTTCTTTTGTTAATATTTCCTGGGGACGGTCCTCCATGGACCCACATGGTATTGGTTCCATAATACGCATTTCATCAATTCCCAGAGACTTGGCATATTTGGCAATTTCATATATTTCACCACTTTGTAATAACTCTCTGGTACACATAGTCTGACACATTGTATATAGACCAGCTCTCTTTGAATTTTTTATAGCTTCAATAGCTTTCTCAAATGCACCATCTACCCCACGCATCTTATCATGATTATCCGAACTAACACTATCCAAACTAATGGCAATACCAAATAATCCAGCTTCTTTTAAGGATTGTGCCCTTTCTAAATCTAGTCCAAACCCTGTTGTAAATACTAATGTCATAGAATGGATGGCATATGAACCTTTTATTTTACTGTTGTTTGATGGTGCAGATGCAAGTGAGATTGCTTGCTCCAGATCCTTACGAAGTAATGGTTCTCCTCCAGTAAATCCTATAATTCCTACTCCAAGGTCTCTTATTTTTTTTACTACAGTCAAGAATTCCTCTGTAGTCATGTCCTTGTTCTTATTCTCCATAAAACGGCTAGCACTGCAGTGCCAGCAACGATACATACATTTATGAGTAACTGCTATATATGTAGATATTGGAGCCAATCTCTTTCCTAATGTGTGGTTCTCAAAGAATGCTGCTCCTTCACCTGGCACTCTCATGGCAATTTGATAAAAAGCATATGAATTAATCGGAGGAAAGAAGGAATTAACCACATACTTTCCTTCATGTATCCTTATCCTGTCATGCTTTATAACATTTTTACAGCAACGGATTAGATTTCTCATTTTATATTGAGGTGATTTTCTAAATTTTTTATGTAGGGATATAAAATTATATCTCACAGCCTTGTTACTAACCATTCTTAAAAGCATCCTGTTTTGCTTCATAGTATAACCCACACCTTTCTTCGCAACCTGTAAACTTTGGACCGAAGGCACATTTTACGATTGAAAAACCTTAATTTTTCAATCTAGCTCCTTTTCTTAAACATTCCATACACATAACGATGCTCTGTTTCTAATATATTATTATCTTTAAAATAGGAGACCATTTGCATTATTATTTCACTATCTCTTAAGTCAAGCATATGGTCATATCCCGCTAGGGCACCGGTGGAAGTTAGAAACTCAACAAGTTTATCAGCATTTTTAAAATGAAAGGTTTGCCTACCAGACCGTAACTCTTTAATGTTAAATCCGGATTTTGAAAACCACCTGCCAAATTCTTCTTTGTTTTTTGGATTGGGCAAATCCATCATGATTTTCCTGATTTTTCTCCAATTATTAATTAAAAGTTTCGGATATAATCTTCTCATCTGAGGAAGTGTATCTGCAGTATTTACTATTGATACCATCAGTCCTCCATCCTTAAGAACCCTCTCACATTCTACTATTATTTTTTTAGGAGGTTGATACTTTATTGCCCACATACATATGATGATATCAAAGGAAGCATTGGGAGAAGACTTTAAAAAGGATAACATATCCCGATTTACATAAGTCACCTTCGAAAATTCCATACCATTTGCTCTAGCTTCCTGGAGCATACCTTTTGATAGATCAACAAGAGTATAATCTCCATCAACACCTTTGCCTTGAAGATATCTTGAATTATAGCCTGTTCCACAGGCCAAATCCAATATTTGAAGTCTATGATTATCTTCCTTCTCCTGGTTTTTTCTAATTTCCTTTGTGAGTAAATTCAATACCCTGTCGTTATGACTATGCATTGTGTCCAGAAAATACTCTTCATACCTTTTGCTTACTTTATCATAAGATGCAGCAATATCAGTATTCTTAACAGTCTTCCCCATAAGAAGTAAGGGAGCTATCTTACATAGAAATCCAATCATCTGTTTTTCCTTCCAATCACTATGAAATCTCTATGGTTAATTCGAATAAGTTTCGTATTCAAATCGAAACTTTGTAGTAGCTTCAATAATTTCTTTTCATCAACCTCATATATTTTCTCAAAACAAAGTCTTTCAAAACAAAATATTATCTTCGATTTAATACTTTCTGGGGAAAAGTCAGCGATAATTATTAGACCGTCTTTTCGTAGCTTATTTGAACATAATTCCAGTGTCTCTCTTTGCTTTCTTATATGATGGAGGCAATCACGGAAAAGAATAACATCGTACTCCTCTTTCATATCAAAAGGCATTGATCGATTAATAACCCTTATCTTATTATTACGTTTCTTAGCTCTTATGGTCATTGATCTAGACGGATCAATAATTGTTACAGAGTGTCCCTTCTTAATCAGCTTGTCCCCAGTCCTACCAGTTCCTCCACCAATATCAGCTATTTTTTTATTACCGATGCCTATAATATCTAAAATGATTGAATCATCATCTAGGTGAAATCTACTCATAAATCGGTCATATACTTTTGCATAATATCTAAATAAATAACTCATCCACAATACGCTCCTAAGCCTCAATTTATCTAAACCTTATACATTATAAACTTAATTCATTATTTATTTTGGGATAATCATCTGCATTAATAGACCGGTTTCATCACTCATAGGATTTTCCGGTATGACTTCAAAACACCCCTGTGATACTAGATTGGCAGTTACAGCTAGGCCTATTGCATCAACAATATCATCAATGCTGCATTTCATACTTTTTGCTAATGCTGAAACCTTATGCAAGTTTAACTCAGGTATATATTGTTTTAACAACCTTATTCTCTCTTCCATACCATCCATTTCTGATTTCTTAGATAATACTGTACTTCCATTTAATCTTGCAAAGCAAACTTCAGGATGGCTTTCTTTTATTTTATTTTTTAACGGAGGATTATTTTGAAGGAAAATATCCACTTCTCGTATCTTAGGAATTATGCCAACCGTTAAAGGTGTAAATTTCTTACCCAATACTCTTTCGTTTTCCTGATAAGCGTCAGCAACTGTTTTTGCATAAACTGCCTGACGGCATGGAGAAGGAAACACAGTAGAGCTTCTTTCCTTTATAATCTTTCTTGCATAGGTATCCGGTCTAATATGATTTGTATCGCTTTGTAAGCCTATAACCATATCTACAAGAAATTCATCAAAATCAGGGTATTCCTCCACAGCTTCATATAAAGATGTAAATTTATCAATTCTTAAATTACCTTTATTAATTACTGCTACAATCCATCCCCCTTTACATCCATCTGCTCCCATAGTTGTAACACTTAGGCTAATAGGTCTAATAGCTGATTTTTGCATATCTGCTTGTTTGATACCCCTGCCATATATCCTCACCTGTTCAACCATATGTCCAATATTACCCTCACCAGCGAATCTATTATCATCAAAAAAATCCTCATTAATAGATAGCCAGTGAAGAGGGTGTGTCTCTTCACACAATATGGTCTCTTCAATTAATTGTCCAACGTATACTTCTACATAGCAGTTCTGATTATAGTAAGTAAAGTCCATCATATGACTTAGACAAATCTTATTTGAATCTATTCCAGTCTCTTCATTCAACTCTCTATAGGCTGCTTCATATCCGTTCTCGCCTTTCTCAATCTTTCCACCAACCAGATTATATAGGCCCTTGTAGGGATCCTTTGTTCTTTTACAAAGCAGTAGCTTCTCACCGTCATGACTATATACCATAATACAATTATATCCTTGCATATGTCCTCCATTTATCTATATCAATACTATTGAAACTTGTCCCTATGGGTCTTAAAAAATTCATAGTATGTCCGAACATTTTCTAGCTTTGTCCAGTGTTCTACCTCAACAGGATTTTCATCAAGGTTGTATATTTTAGCTCCCCTCATAGCAAGCAAGAAAGGCGAATGGGTTGATATAATAAACTGACATCCAAAAAATCTCGCCGACTCCTCAAGGAATTTCATTAATTCCATTTGTCGTTTTGGAGAAAGGCTATTTTCAGGCTCGTCCAATAAGTAAAGNCCATTCTCCCCTATCTTCTCAGTAAAATATATAAATGCACTTTCTCCATTGGAATATTCCCGTACATTATCCATTAATTCACTTCTCACAAAACGAGACTGGGTTTTACGTCTAGCCTTATTTACTTTCTTTAGCTGTTCATAGTCATCAATTGATCTCATCTGAAATTGGGAGTATTTAGCATCCAGATATTCCTCAAATATCTCATCCCGCTTTAAATTAATACCCTCATTCAGATTACGGATATTCAGCATATAGTCAAAAACATCATCACTAGTAATAATTCTACTATCCTTCGGAATTTCTTCATCTATATTCATATTACATAGGTTAACATAGTCAGGGAAAAAATTAGATTTATTATAGACAGAATCACGACTAATCCCTATCTTTTCTGCAATAACATTCAGTGCCGTTGATTTCCCTGAACCATTACCACCATACAGTATGGTAATAGGATCAAAATCAAGTCTATGAAGGTCGTGATTCGATAATATCCTAAATGGATAATAAGAGTCATAGCAAGTTCTTTTTATACTAAGAATAAAATCGTATTCTATATCAGCAATGGGGAATGTAAAACTTTTTAAATAAACCATCATATCCTCCAATCTTATATTATCATACAGTAGACAGATGAATATCACCTGTATAAACAATCAGTTATTAGCTTATAACTAAACTACACACTGACTTCTTTTATTATACATCTTTCACCAAATAATTTCCATTTATTTTTATGTCCTTTTAATAAAAGTAGGCCCATCGAATTGTGAACTGACCTGCCATAAGATAGATTTTCTAACTTATTGGGGTCAGTTTATTATCGACAGGCTTATTTCTACTAAAAATCACTCTTCTCCTAAACTTTCATTAGCTTCATTAACTCTCTATAAATCTTACTAATAATTCATTAAATTCCTGTTTCTGATCATAGAAGGAACCATGGCCAGAAAATTCAAATGGAACCAACTTAGAATTTCGTACCATTTTATGTTGTACCTCTCCTAACTCAAATGGAACAATTTTATCATGAATACCATGAATAATTAAGGTGGGAACACGAATGGCTTCCAAATCAGTGAACAACACTTCATCAATCCAAGTCTTTGCTATTGCCGCAGTTGCCCATCCTGCTGCCTGTAAGCCTAAGTAAAAAAGCCAATCTGAGAATGCTTGTGATGTATGTTGAAAGAAAAACATATCACCAAAGTTACGGAGCATATGAGGACGATCATTATAGGTATCCTCAATTATTTGTAAAATCACTTCTTTATCTCGTCCATAAGGGAAATCAGAACGTTTAATTAAACTAGGAGCCGCAGCTGCAACCAGAACAAGCCTAGTTACTCCAAACCCTTTATGCCGTCCCATATATCTTACAGCTATCGCTCCCCCAGTAGAATGACCTACTAGAGTAAAATTGTACAGGCCCATGGCCTCTACTACACCTCTTACATCATCTGATAAGGTATCATAATCATATCCATGGGCTGGCTTGTCTGAATTACCAAAACCTCTCGTGTCAATTCCTATGCATCTATATCCTAATTGGGTTAGCCAATCATACTGATATTCAAATAAATTATGGTTTGCAGGCCAACCGTGTAAAAACACTATTGTTTTTTTACATTCTGGATTTAGATCTTCAACGTATATATTTACATCACCTTTCACATTAATATAAAAACCCATCTCTCTCTCCTCAGGGATTAAATATATACTATAATATTCATGAAATGGAACAAAAGTGTATTGAGGCCAGTAAATAACCGAAACCAACCTGAACATTCTCACTCTATAGTAATATAATATATTAAATTTAATTATTGGAGATTAGATCCTTATGGAAAATCCTCATATAATACCCACTACAGAGCATAATACCATGATATTAGCGGGAACAGGCCAGGTAACAGCTGTTCCGGATTTAGCCATCCTTCGTTTAGGTTTTCAAACTTCCGGAGAAAATCTAGTTGAGGCACAAAATGAAAATGCAAGAATCAGCCAAGCTGTTTTGCGATCCCTTCAACAGCTTGGTATCACTGATATAAGAACTTATGCATATAACATCAATAAGATCTATGAATATGAAGATAATAAGCAAATAGATAAAGGATATTCAGTTCGCAATATTCTAGAAATTAGAACTAATAATTTGGATCAAGTTGGATATGTAATTGATACTGCTGTTTATTATGGTGCAAATATAGTTGATTTAATTGAATTCAGAATATCAGATAAAGAAGCTTATTATTTGCAGGCACTTAATCTCGCCATAGAAAATGCAATTATAAAGGCTGATTCCATAGCCAAAAATTTAGGATTGTTAAATCCTCCCTCTCCCATACGAATAATAGAAATCGGCACAACGCCTGTACCTACTAGGCTTTTAGGTTCCAGAGAAGCTGCTTTCACTACACCGATTGAACCCGGAAGCAAACAGATTGAAGCAAATGTTAATATTGAATTTATCTATTAGGCATGCCCTTTTTTATCCAAATCCATATGTCAGTTTGCCTACGTTCTTTTCTATCCATTTTATGATATGCTTTTATATAATAATTTGTAATGAATAACAGTAAAAAAGCCACTCCCATATTCAAAAAGATATCTTTTAAATCAAATGTGAACCAGTTAAACAGCCTTATAAAGTCTAAACTGCCACCCCAAAACACAACATCAATAAAAGAGCAAATTATACCTGAAATAATAAAAATCAACATTCCATTTAAAAACTTCTTTCCTTCAATCCAAAGATATGAAAAATATCGATAAGATAAGTAAATTATAATTAAAGCGAAAAGCTGGGCAGCAATCATAAGTAAAACAGGGGCTTTTAAATCTAGCAAACTGGCTATCCAGCTTAAATTCCTGTTTTGAACGGGTCGAAAAAATAGAATACCTGGTAGTAACACTAGATCAGCATCAAAAAATTTGCTTGCAATTATCAGTTTGATAATTTGATCTATGGCAATTAGACCAAATATGAATGGAAAAGACTTTTTCATTTCAACCTTCCCCTTTAATATATTCATAGACAATTTACTGTGCCCATGTGATTCCTAAGTTCAGCCTNCAATTTAGTTTACTTTCTTAATATTTTCTCCATTGCTTTACCCTTAGCTAACTCATCTATTAATTTATCTAAATATCGAATTTGTTGTGTCATCTTATCTTCAATTTCTTCTACCCTGTAACCACAGATAACACCTTTAATAAGTTCTGCATTAGGATTAATCTGAGGAGCTTCCTTTATGAAAGTTTCCATATCTACTTCTTTATTAATTTGATCTAGCAATGAAGCTTTATCATATCCAGTAAGCCAATAGATAACCTCATCCACTTCTTCTTTAGTTCTACCCTTTTTCTCTACCTTTTCAATATATAGGGGGTAAACAGTTGAAAATTTTATAGTATATATACGTGGTTTCTTCATTATAACAACCTGTCCTTTCATCTTAGTCTTCTTTAATATTAATAATTTTCTCCATTATATATCTTTCTTTAATTTATTTCCATAGTAATCAATAAGAGGTTAAGTTCATGTCAATTTATCTGACCTAACTAACCTCTTTTATTCTCACATTTTATTATGACTAGCCACCTAAGGTAACATCCTGTTTATTGTACCACTCTAAAGCCTGGGACAAATGCTCTGGTTTATAATCAGGCCACATATCCTCCACTACATAGAAATCTGAATAGACTGACTGAATTGGTAAAAATCCAGATAATCTTCGCATATTACCCCAACGGATTATAAGATCAATTCTGGATATGTCTTTGGAATGGAGTCTAGATAATAATGATTTATCAGAAGAATTTACAGTCATAGCATTGGCGATATCCCATTCCCAGCCATAGTTAACTAAGAAATTAACCTTTATTCCACCTCCACATATTTCTGTACGCTTAGTATAGGGGATCAATTCTTTAGGAAAGCTAGGAGACCCTGTGTTCCCAAGTACAAGTAAAGATGCGCCTTCAGAGCCTATTAGTTCAACCGCATCAACACATGCTTTCTTAAATGCATTCTGCTGTACTATAGGTCTTTTGCAATTATCTACTGTGAAGCCATAATAGGTGATTTCTTTTACCCCATATTCTCTAGCCTGTCTCAGCAAATCAAGTCCTGGACTTAATCCAAAGTCATAACCATCTTCTTTGTTAAGCCCTCGGTTCTTCGCCCATCTACGATTACCATCCGGGATAACTCCTATATGATTCGGTATTCTCAAGATACAAAGTCCTCCATAAGATTATTGTTTATCAAGAATATTATTCCATATAAATAGAATAATATTCCCTGTATAACTAAACNAATATATAATCTATATAGTCCTCTAGTATCCGTATCTTTTTTTATCTTAGGATGGCATTTCTCACTTTACCTATTGATATATAGTTGTCCAGAACTGCTCTCATATCTGTCCCTTCCTCAGCATCCTTATTGAAAATTCCATGTGCCTCTAGTTGAAAGCTACCATCTTCTAATTCTGTACTTTCATAATTATCAAGATAATGCTGTTCTTGTGCAGGTATACGATCTTCTAAAATCCCTTTAAACTCAGACTTATTACAGCCAGGAATGTTCACATTCCATATTTCATTCTTTTCTATGGAACGGCTTAATAGCATTTTAGTAACCGAAAGTAAATGTGCATCAGCAACATCATAATTGTCATTCATTTCTTTAGAAAAAGCTATGGCCGGTATGCCATTAAGCAAAGCCTCCATTGCTGCCCCTACAGTACCAGAATACAGAATATCCAATCCAACATTATATCCATAATTAATTCCAGAAAAGACTATGTCTGGCTTTGAAGCTAGTAGATATTTGATGCCAATCTTGACACAATCTGCTGGTGTTCCACCTACCTTATAAGCATGAACCCCCTCTAACGAATAGTCTACCTTTTTTACATCGATTGCCCCATGAACCGTTATTCTATGTGACATAGCACTACATTGATTATCTGGTGCCACAACCCATACTTCACCCAACTCTTTCGCCATCTTTGCTAGCTGGCGTATTCCTTCTGCTTCTATTCCATCATCATTTACCACTAATATTCTCATACAGCCTCTTTTCTGTTAAATAGGAATAAAACTAAATTCCACTTTCCTATGGAATTTGTTTATTCGTGTATACTATATCTGCTTTACTTTTGATATCTTCTGCTTCAAAGTATTGTTCTTCCATGGGAAACCACTGTGTTTCAAAGATCTGGGCCATTTCCTGGCCATTTCTTTTTACAATTCTATTCATCTGCTCAACTGAGGAAATATCACAGAAAACTAAATAGTCCATATAGTTACCAAAACTAGGGTGACAGCTATACGATCCTTCTACGATACGCCACTTATCACTCTTTATTATTCTAGACTTACCATAATCCATTGTTCCACAATCGAAGGTACGATATAGAAAGCCTTCCTTATTTTTTATATTCGTAACAACTTCAGTATAAAAACGTTCATAGTGGATATTTCCACCGCTCCTGGATAACCTTTCTTTAGTCCTTAACCCCATAGGCAGGAAAAAATCATCCATATGTATAACATCCCCACATAACACCTGGGATAATAAGGATGCCATAGTGGTTTTTCCTGAAGCTGCTCTCCCATCGATTGCTATGATTTTTGGCTCCTTTACATATGATAAAGAAGCTATGGATTGTAAAAGTACTAGCAAGCTAACATACTCGGTTTTTACAATCCGATATGCAGGAGACTCATTAAAACGATATGATTCACTATGGTGAACTGGACGAATACCAGCTGCCATATATTGCTCTATATATTTCTCCCACTCTTCCATGTTAAAAGGTAAAAAGCCTCTTTTTACACAATGAGCAACTATGTCTAAACACTCTATGAAAAAGGCCTCTTGCTTATCCCTTTTTATTGAAGCTGTATGATAAAACATCTGAAAGAGCCAATTACTTGGTAGATTCAAGTATTTCCAAGCAGCAATGTTACACCTGCTGTATTCATGTGAGATTGGTTCAAATACATCAATATTCTCAGCGCATGTTTGGCCGAACTCTTCCTTCAAATATTCCAGCGCCTTATCCTTGTCTGTTAAAATATGCTCAGCTCCAAATGCTGCTTGAAAGCATAACTTCATCACATCTTGTGCTTCCATACTAGGATGGAGCAAAGCCTGTTGTTTAAGATAGGCTGCAAACCCTACACTACTCATTGCTTAGGCCTTAGCAGGATACCGCTCTGGTATCAATCTTGCTTTCATAAGTGCAAATACAATAGTCGGTATGATCACTAGCTGTATTACTATCCCAGGGAAGCTTGTTACAAAGTAGCTTGTTGCCCAAGCAGCTATAGAATAGCTTCCAGCTGAGAAAATTAAAGCTCTTGCAACTCCTGCAATAACACGTCCAACAATAAGAGAAACCACTAAGCTGATGTAGAGATCAGCATAAACTTTTTTAGTATGTACAATGTTCATCATCAGACCACAGACAAGTCCGTATACTGCTAATTCAATCATCATTGAAGGCAAGAAAGCCATGGGAGGCATTCCTGTGATGAGACTGGAAAGTAAAGGTCCTGCAAGGCCACTAAGGAGTCCAAATTGCCAGCCGCAGATAAGCCCACACAAAAGAACAGGAATATGCATTGGTGAGAATATACTACCAGCGTTAGGGATAGAGTGGAAGGCCATAGGTAGAACAACACAAAGTGCTATGGACACCGCTGTAATGATGGAACGTTTTACATAAGATATTTTCTTCATAAGAATCCTCCTAAAGTTAAGTACAAGATTAATTGGTTAACCAATTCCCTTGTCGTTATATATATAATAAGGCTTATAGCCAGATTACCTAAGTAATATAAATTGTACAATGCAGATTGATGCACATATAGTTAAGGCAATATAATCCTGACCTTCAATTGGTTTTTTCTTTTTCTTAGTACGGTTTTTAGCATTACGGTAGCCTCTTGCCTCCATGGCAAGGGATAATTCATCTGCTCTTCTAAAAGCAGAAATAAAAATTGGTATTATTAATGGAATATAGCTCCTTGCTCTCTCAGACAGCTTCTTGCTTTCAAATCTAGCACCTCTGGTAATCTGTGCCATCTTGATTGTTTCTGATTCCTCCATTAAAGTAGGGATAAATTGAATAGATACACTGATGATCATTGCTATATCCTCTGTGGGTATACCTATTAGCTTTAAGGGTTTTATCAAGCTTTCAAGGGCAGATGTAACCTGTGTCGGTGATGTAGTTAGTGTCAATAAATTACCTAGTATAATAATAAGTATTACATTGATAACCACACTAAATCCTTGCTTAATTCCTCCAATAGATATATGAAAAATCCACCATGCAACCAGAGTCCCCCCGCTGTTATTAAATAGACCATTCATCATAAAAATCACCAGAAAGAATAACCATATTTTTCGGATTGACCCAAGGGCATAGGAAATGGGCAATTGTGAAAGCAGGATGATAGAAGAAACAGTAACTAGGACCAATGAATATCCTAAGATAGAGGAAGCACCGATTACTGCTGCTATAAGAATTATAAAGCATATTATTTTTATCCTGGCATCAAGTTTATGAAGTAGAGAGCTTCCTGGGATAAATTGTCCTGTAGGAAGTGTTCTCATATCTCGCCACCTCCAATCAACTCATCCTTTAGTGCCGAAAGTAAATCCTGGTAGTTTACTATGTCCGAAGAAAGATGGATATTACGATCATATAGCAAAGATACTATTTTTTGAGATGGGGTTACGCCAGGTACCCTATTGCTCCTCTTGTTTAGTCTCTTAAACACTTCTTTTGTATCCCCTGACTCTATAAGCTTTCCCTTATCAAGTACCATTAACCGCTTACTATACTCACATAGGGCTTCGACGTTATGGGATACCATTATTACAGTTGTTCCAGATTGATTAATCTTGCTAATAAACTGCAAGAAGCTTTGTCTTCCATATGGGTCAAGACCTGCTATTGGCTCATCAAAGATTAGTATCCGTGGCTTTGTAGCTAAAACTCCTGCAATAGCCACACGACGCTTTTCTCCTCCAGAAAGTCCTAGGGGAGATTGCTTACTTACTTTCTCATATTCAAAACCCATTGTTTCTAAAGCCCATTGGACTCGATTGGCTACTGCCTCCTTACTTAAGCCACTATGTTTAAGGCCAAAGGCAACATCCTTTTCAACCGTTGTCTCAAAAAGCTGATATTCAGGATATTGAAAGACAAGCCCTATTTTTTCTCTTAAGGCATTTCTATCATAGTTTTTATCATTAATATCCTCTCCATCCAAGTAGATATGGCCACTTGTGGGAGACGTAAGTCCTGCAATCAACTGTATCAAGGTGGTTTTCCCACAGCCTGTATGCCCCATTATGCCTACAAAATCTCCATCTTCTATGGAAAATGATACATCATGGAGGGCATCTATTTCTTCCATGAAGTGCTGTCTATATGTATAATTTAGGTTTTCTATCTTAATTGACATATCTCTTCTACAAGCTCCTCATCAGTTAGTGGACAATTGCTTAATCGAATACCAGCCTCTAGCAAATCATAGTATATTCGAACCGTCATGGGGACCATCATACCAGCTTCATTCATGAGCTTGGTGTTTGTCAAAATCTCTTTTGGCTTTCCAGATGACAAAATCCTACCCTTATCCATCAATATAACCTTGTCTGCTGCCACTGCTTCCTCCACATAATGTGTAATTGCAATTATAGTTTTACCAGCCCTATGTAATCTGTCCATGATATTAATGACCTCTTGTCTTCCACTTGGGTCAAGCATGGCAGTAGCCTCATCAAAAATGATAATATCCGGATCAAGAGCTAAAACACCTGCCAGAGCAACCCTTTGCTTTTGGCCACCAGAAAGTGTATTAGTCTTACGCTTTTCATATCCTTTCATATCTACAAGCTCTAATGCAGAACTTACTTTGCCTTGGATTTCATTCCTTGGAACCTCATAATTCTCAAGTCCAAATGATATATCCTCATCCACAATTGATGAAACAAACTGATTATCAGGATTTTGAAAAACCATGCCACAGATACGGCGCAAGCGCCAAAGGTCCTTCTCATTTCTAACATCAATTTGAGCAACATTAAGTTCTCCATGCTGAAGTGCAAGGAGTCCATTAAAGTGCTTTACCAAAGTTGATTTACCAGAACCATTACATCCCAGTATTGTAACAAAATCTCCTTTTTCTATAGAAATATCTATATTCTTGAGAACAAAGGATGTTTCACTATAATCATATGAATAGCTTATGCTTTTACCATCAACAATCACTATGTTCCCTCCTTATAAAAAACCGCAAAGCTGAGACCTCCAACAGGAAGTCCAATCACCTTCGCGGTAATAATTTCAAAGCTCATTAAGACGTAACCTACAATAAATAGCTATCTTTAGAAAGCCAGTATTCCTTCGTGGAATGTATGAATTATACCAAGTTTCAATAGAAAAATCAATATTAATGTAGATTTCTCCTTGATCGATAAATCATGAGGAAAACTAATATTCCTGATATAGCAAAAAAGAATATATATGATTGAAGCATAGGTACATAATTATAGGATTTTCCAACCCAAACAGTATATATATCCTTATTCAAATATGTTGATGGAAGAAGATTAGATATGAATCTTACCCCTTTAGGTAACTTATCAATTGTAATTCCCATCATACCACTTAAAATCATCACCCCAAAGTAAAAAAGCATGGAAATCATATATGTCAACCCGAATTTCTTCACGAGATTTGCTATAGCATGTGCCAGTATGAATAAGGCTGCTGCAAAAACATATAAGCATATTAAGTAAATGATAACTCCAGATATAACAGGTCTAACAATATCAAGGGCATTAATTCCTACAATGAAATAAATTACAAAAGCAAAAGTCATATAGATAAATTCTGCTATTAAACGATTTATAATGGTATATTTTTCACTAAAACCAAACAGCTGCATTCTAAGAGGTATCCCTTTTTCTATATCCTGAGAGCAAGTACTCGAGTAGCCCATAAGAATAGTTGCTAGTGGTATAATTGCTCCAAAACCTAGGAATATGGAGGTAACAATTTCTCCAATATTGATGCCATCTGGGGCCTCACTTGCAACAGCTTTTGTTATAATAATCGACATTAGGATGGGGAAGCCAACTCCAAAAATATGAACAAATGGATTACCTGCTACATTTCTTAATTCATACTGTATCATTCTAAAAGAAACTTTATTTCTATTCATTGATAACACCTCCTGAAGCAAATTCTTTTTTAGCATTAATAAAGATCATTTCGATATCATTATTACTCCGCTTGTAATTGATATTATTCTTGATTAATAATGTTGTGATTTCTGCTTCAACCTCTTCTTCGTTACAAGGAAGAACAATTAAATTATTAGGTGCTGCTAGCTTTGGATATTTTCTAGTTAATAATTCATTCTTTTCGTTGTTATCAATTATTAAAATGGCACGACCACAATACTTTTTAAACAGCTCATCCTTATAACCATATGCAATTACATTCCCCTGATCAAGAATTAATAATTTATTGGCTAACTGCTCTAATTCTTCATAGTAATGTGAGATGACACATAGACTGGCTTCTTTATCTTTATACCAGGAAACTAATTTTTCAACCAGCTTTTGTCTAGTTTCAAAGTCTAATCCAGAAGAAACCTCGTCATAGAAAGTAAGGGGCGCCTCTTGCATCATGACTAATATGATGGTAAAACGTTGCTTTTGCCCACCCGAAAGAACCTTATACTTTTTATTAAGACAGGTCTCAAATTCAAAAAAAGATATAAGTTCTTGAAGCTTTGCATTTTTCTTAATCCTAGTTTGTAGAACTGCTTCCATAATGTGCTTTACTGCCATACTGTCGGTATATTCATTAAATTGCATATGTACCGCCATGTCAGCTGGAGTGATAGTACTGTCAATAGAGCCTGTATAGTTTACTATACCTAAAAGGCTTTTAATCAAGGTGGTTTTCCCTGCTCCATTGGAACCGATAACTCCTATACGATCTCCTTTTTCTATGGTGATAGGAGTAACAATATTAAGGGCAGTTGTTTTGCCATACTTAACATTCAAGTTATTAATTGTTAATAGCATCTTCTTCATCTCCTTTTCTTTACACAGTTATTCTAACAAACTGATATGAATCTAGTATGAAGATGGTGTGTAGATATGAATAAATGTGTTTACTAATCAGCCCTTGAAGTCACCTGAGAAGACCATCTTATTTATTGATAGGGTCAAACAGCACTCTAGTAAGTACTCCATCACTAGTATTATTAATCTGTACTGAAGCCCCTAGCACATTGGCATAGTAATTAACAATATATAATCCAAGGCCATGCCCCTTACCATTATGATTGCCACTTATAAATGGTTCAAATATATTAGTCATTAAATCTTCATCAATATGAGCATGGCTATTATGAATTTCAAATTGATTGGCTCTAGTTGTAATGGTAATAGTAGCTCCTTCTTTACTATGAACTATACAATTACTTATAAGATTATCAAAAATCTTAGCTAATATATTGGTATCAGTAGTTATCAAGCAATCTGAACAATAATCAGTTACTAGTTTATAGTTACCTTCAGCTAATGGAATCTTATAGTTTAATAGTTGATTAGCAATAAACATGTTCAGATCAAAGCTTTCAAGGCTTATGTTTTCTTCACTACGACTTAAGTAAAGAATATCCTCTACTATTTTGCTCATTGATAGAAGCTGTTTTTTTAATTCTGGCAAATATATATTGACATCTTTGTACTTACCAATCTGATTAATCATACCATCAACCAGCAAAAGGGCAGCCGCAACGGGAGTCTTTAATTGATGAGATGTTGAGCGCAAAAACACCTCTTGTCGTTTGTTTTTCATTTTTAATTCATTATTCTTATCTTCTAAGGATTTATAGTTATTGTATAGCTCCTCATATAAGCCGTTTAAGGTCTCAATAAGCATAGCAATCTCGTCATTACCTTTTACAGGTAGCCTTGCATTAGAA
>JGI24709J26583_10001074_pt1 | contig 23158 bp, 20 predicted proteins | sample BioPla2DNA1_FD_26583 | JGI IMG/M metagenome (IMG submission 26583) | reverse complement strand
AATTTACAACATATGGAAGATGTGGCGTAAAACGAGTGATATCCGCGAGTAAGACTTAGGCGGTTTACTTTTGATTTAGCTTTTCCAGACACAAGCACTAAAATCAATGCAATGTCCTAAATTAACAAAGCTACAAGCGGAACTAGCGCAAAAGAATTAACACAAAAGAACCGTCCCTCTGTGCAGAATAACACAAAAGAACCGTCCCTCTGTGTTCTGTGTTGAGGATTTTTACAATTTGTTCATATTTTGTTCAAAAGGATACTTCATAATGGGATACGTAAATAGGTAATCAAGAAACATATCAATTACCACAGAAATTCTTTGGTAGATAGGAGGAACACAATGATAGAAATTCAGAATCTCACAAAACATTATGGTGATATTAAAGCTGTAAAAGATGTGAGTTTTACTGTCAACAAAGGAGAAATACTTGGCTTTCTAGGTCCAAATGGGGCTGGAAAAACAACCACAATGAATATCTTAACGGGGTATATACCCTCAACCTCTGGAACTGTAAAGGTTGATGGATATGATATTATGGACCAGCCACGTGAAGTTAAAAGAAGAATAGGTTATTTACCTGAATTGCCACCTTTGTACTTAGATATGACGGTAACAGACTATCTTGATTTTTGTGCTTCTTTAAAGGAAGTTGATAAGAAGCAGTGGAAGAGCCAGAAAGAAGACATAATGGAGCTGGTAAAGATAGCACATGTTCAGCACAGGTTAACCCGCAATCTTTCTAAAGGGTATCGACAAAGAGTTGGGTTAGCTCAGGCTCTTGTGGGGGCTCCCGATGTCCTTGTACTTGACGAACCAACTGTAGGTCTTGATCCTAAGCAAATTATTGAAATTCGTAAGCTTATAAAGGCTCTTGGGAAAAATCATACCATTATATTAAGTTCTCATATTCTTCCCGAAGTAAGCGCTGTTTGCGAAAGAGTTGTTATTATAAATAACGGCGAAATAGCTGCAGTTGATACACCTGAGAATCTATCCAGAAATCTTGACAATTTCTCTAGATTTACAATGACAGTCGCAGGTCCTGAAAAGAAAGTTAAAGAGCTTCTACAGCAGGTATATGGTGTTAAAGCTCTAGAAGTAAAGGATAGGGGTAAAGCAGATGAGTTCAGCTATATTATTGAATCGGATAAAGAGTTAGATGTTAGAAAACCGATTTTCAATAAATTAGCCGAATATGGTTATCCAATTCTTGAACTAAAGTCATTAGGACTTTCGCTTGAGGATATTTTCCTCCAGTTAACTACTGAAGAAACGGAGGTAAACTAAAATGTTAGCTATATGGAGACGTGAAGTTCAGGCATATTTTTATCAACCAATTGCCTATGTTTTAATAGCTGTATTTTTTCTAATATCATCTATTTATTTTACACTTGGTACAGTTGCTGCACGAGTGGCTGAAATGAATTACTTGTTTTCAAGTATCACCTTTATTCTCACTTTCGTCATACCAATTTTAACAATGCGTATTATGTCGGAAGATAGAAAAAATGGAACGGAAGTTCTCTTAATTACATCTCCTGCAGACGTTTATCAAATTGTTATAGGAAAATTCCTTGGTTCTTTTACAGTATTTTTGGTAATGTTTGCATTAACTTTTATTTATCTGATTATTTTATTCGTTCTCGGAGGTCAGCCTGAAATCCCCAGACTAATAGGTGGATATATTGCTTTCCTTCTAATCGGAGCTTGCTATGTTGCAATTGGTGTTTTTGCTTCATCGCTAACTGAAAACCAAATAGTAGCAGCTATTATTAGTTTTGCTATTTTACTTCTGGTTAACCTGGTTGATTCCATAGCATCATTCGTTGGTGGTTTTGCTGCAAAAGTACTTGATATATTTTCATTGCTCTCAAGGTACAGTGCTCTTAATTCAGGTATACTTGATTTAACGTCCATTATTTATTATCTAAGTTTTGTTGCAGTATTTTTATTCTTAACAACCAGAGTTATCGATAAAAGACGTTGGAGTCAGGGGTGATAGAAATGAAAAAAGAAAAAAATGGTAATATAAATAAAATTATTAATAAACGAAATTTACGTTTTGGTTCTTATTCATTTGTCTTAACTATTATTGTGATTGCTGCTGCATTAGTTCTCAATGCGATTGTTAGCGCTCCACAGATTAGAGAAAAGTTAAAGATAGATTTAACAAGCAACAAGATATATAGTGTAGGCGAGAAGACCGGCGAAGTATTAAAAGAACTAAATGAGAAGGTTGAAATTATCGGGCTTTTTGACGAAACCCAAATGTCAAACTCGTCATACAGCCAGGTAATTGAGTTCATAAAAGATTACAAAGCGAAAAGTAATATGATTGATGTCAAATACATCGATCCAGATAAAGAGCCAGGATATATACAAAATGAGCTGGATCCCGGAGGATTGCTTGGAGTTAAAAAATATGATTTTGTTGTTAGAAGCCAAAGACGATCAAAGGTTTTATCAACATATGATATTTTTGAAGTATCATACGACCAATCTTACATGCCATATACATCGGGCTTAAATGCAGAGTATGCATTTACAGGTGCAATTCGTTATGTAACTTCGGAAAATATACCCGTTGTTTATTATGCCGAAGGACATGGAGAGGGAGACTTGGAAACTGAATATTCCGAGCTAAAATCCGATTTAGAATTGAATGGATATCAAGTAGAAAAAATAAATATTGCAGCAGTAGAAAGAATCCCAGAAGATGCATCTATCGTTCTTTTTGCAAGTCCAAAACAGGATTTGACTTCTGCAGAGTTAGAAAAACTTACTCTATACATGGAAAATGGCGGAAACACTGCATTCCTGTTAGATCCTATTCAGAGCAATGTAAAGTTACCTAATTTTGAAGAGTTTCTTGCCGAGTTTAATATTGGATTGGGATATGATGTGGTTTTTGAAATGGCATCCGATAAAGCAGTTTTCGGTCAACCATACTTTTTCATGCCAACTGTTGTGAATAACTCTATAAACTCGGTATTGGATCCTAGTAAGTTCAGCATGTCTTTAGTATATGCTCAAAGTCTTGAAATTTTACAAAATGAGAAGGAATGGATTAAACCTACATCATTATTAACTACTTCTTCCGACGCTATCGGCAGAGCTTTGTTTGAAGGTGAGGAAGATAATGAGGGACCATTAAGTATTGCAGTAGCTGTTGAGAACCTTGGAAATATGAAAGCAAGTAAAACAGTTGTTGTAGGAAACTCTTATTTTGTGTCAAATGAGGGAATGAACATTACCGATACAGGAAAGAAATTTCTTGTAAATAGCATTAATTGGATGGAAGAAAAAGAAGCGGATATTTACATTCCGGTTAAAAAATACACAACACCTCAACTACAAGGTATTACTCAGCAGACTTTGACAATTCTGTTTATCACCATTATTATAATTGTTCCTCTAATTATAATGGGAGTAGGTGTATTTGTCTGGTTAAGGAGGAGACACCTATGAGTAACTTTAAAAAACTAATTATACCCTTAGTTTTATTGGTATTGCTTGTGGGAGTATATTTTGTTGTTACAAATCTTCCCGAGGGTGAAGAAGAGATTCCCGACAACACTCCTAAGGAAGTAATTCAGATATTTGAGTTTGATAAAAATGATCTCACAGAGATCATAATGGAAAATAAAAAAGAAACATTGCATTTTCGCTATGAAACAATTCAGGTTGAAAAAGAGACCACGAACGCGGATGGTACAGTGACCACTGAAATGGTGGACAGAAATGTATGGTTACCTGTTGAACCTGCAGATATGAATGTGCGCTCAAGCTCTGTTGACAGCATAGCATGGAATGCAAATACATTAAAAGCACAAAAATTGATTGAGGAGAATCCTTCAGATTTAGCTGTATATGGACTGGATAATCCTGTAGTAATAACGTTTAAAATGAAGGATAATACCCAATATATTTTACATGTGGGAAATAAGACTCCTACAGGTGGTGCATATTATGCTAAAAAAGAGGGCGAATCCACCGTTTATACTATTGGGGATTATGAAGCTAAGAAGTTTGTGCAAACCAAATTAGAACTGTTGGAAACTGATATATATGACAAGGAATATACAGCACTTGATGTGGCAGCTATGAAGTTTTCAAGAAATGGAAAGCTACTTTTTGATGCAACATCAGAAGAAGAAGGAACAAAATGGGTTCTTTCATACCCGATAGTTGCAGAAGCTCGCTACGAAAATATGTATTTAATTGCTGAAGCTATTTCTACTATATCTGTTTCTGAATATGTTGATGAAAACACAACGGATTTGACTAAATACGGGCTTGAGACACCACCATATATTTTCGAATATAGTATAGATGGTCAAGACTACAAAATTTCATTCGGGAAAAAGCAACCAGACAACAAAGCGTTTTACGCTATGTTGAATGACGAAAATCTTATCTTTACGGTTAACGCCAGCGGTTTTACGTTCCTTGATAAACCAATAGAGGAAATTGTGAATCCATTTGTTCATCTACAGAACATAAACGAAGTTAGCGAAATGAGAATAACCATGGATGGTCGCATTGATATTTCTAAGATTAATGTTGACACAGAAGATGAGGACAAGAGCACCTATGAGTTTAACGGAGCCCTGATGACTTCTGAGAAAGATGATAAATACGTTAGGTTGTTCAAAAAATACTATCAAGGTGCAATAGGGCTTACTGTAGACAAGATGAATCTTGACGTTAATCCTGTACTTGAAGATCCAGTTGTTCATATTGAGTACACTTTAAAAACGGGTGAAAAGATTGAAGTTGATTTGGTCTCCGAACCCGAAGGAGTATACTTCTATGCCTTCAAAAATGGAGAATATACTGGCTTAATGATACGCCAGAGCAGTTTGGAGGATGAGAATAGAAATGGTCTGAGAGTATCATATAAAAATCTAGTAGATGGTCTAAAGGAAAGAGAAAGTTCTGATTGATTATTGTATAGACCCAAAAAGCGTATTACCATAAAGGGCGAGGCTTAAACTTCGCCCTTTTGCAATTGGTAGTGTAATTTGCCACTATAAATAGATAAAAATAAAGGGAAGTTTGTATACAAAATACTAATATTTTTAAGACAGGAATTCTTGTAACTCAATTAATTAAAGGGTTTTAGCAATTTGAAAAAATTATCTTTTATTGTTGATCTATATGAAAAGAATTGTTATAATATTAACGTATCTTGTTAATATAATAACAAACTAATAATAACCTTATCATGATTGGGGGTTCTACTATGAGCTGTAAATGCTCAAGTGCCTGTGTAGATTCTAGAGCACAGGAGCTTGAAACGATTATTAGTAAGTATAAGGGTATGGATGGTGCCCTTATTCCAGTTTTACATGAAGCACAGGATTTATATGGTTACTTACCCATAGGTGTGCAAAAGACGATAGCAGAAGGACTTGGGGTTTCTTTAGCAGAAGTCTACGGCGTGGTTACTTTCTACACACAATTCTCCCTTTATCCTAAAGGAAAATATCAAATTCAGATATGTCTTGGTACAGCTTGTTATGTTAAAGGTGCAGGTTCAATTTACGATGAGCTGAAAAAGGAATTGGGTTTGGATTGTGATGGTGTAACTGAAGACGGTTTGTTTTCCCTTGAAGGATGCCGATGCATTGGTGCATGTGGTTTAGCACCTGTAATAACGGTAAATGGGGAAGTATACGGAAGGCTTGCTCCCGGCGAAGTACAGGATATTATCAAAAAATACCGTGACATGGAATGAAAGATTTATCACTGCATTTAATGGATATTGCCCAGAACTCTATTGCTGCTGGTGCTAATCTTATAAAAATTTTATTAATTTGCAAAGATGGCATTTTAAGTTTTTCGTTGTCCGATGATGGAAAAGGTATGGATGAAGAAATGCTAAAAAGCGTGACAGACCCTTTTACTACAAGCAGGACAACAAGAAAAGTGGGACTGGGAATCCCCTTACTGAAACAATCAGCAGAAATGTCTGGTGGAATGTTAAAAATGCAATCTATAAAGGGAAAGGGCACAACAGTACAAGCCTCTTTTGTTGTTGATAGTATCGACAGAATCCCTATAGGAAGCATAGATGAAACATTAACGTCACTAATAATGGCTACACCGGAAATTGATTATGACGTAACTTTTCAAAGCGATAGAGCTGTTTTTGAACTAAATACAGTTGATATAAAAAAATATCTTAACGGTGTTCCAATAAATAATACAGAAGTTGTTAGCTGGATAGCAAAGAACATACGTGAAGGAATTAAGGAAGTATTTGGAGGTGTTCTAAATGAAATCCCTAGCTGAATTAGAGGCTATAAGAGAAAGAGCGTTAAAAGAAATAAATCTTCGTGATAATGCAGACAAAACCAGAATCGTTGTTGGAATGGCAACCTGTGGTATTGCTGCTGGTGCAAGACCAGTTATGAACGCATTTGTCGAAGAGTTAGACAAAAGAAAAATGCAAGATGTTAATGTAACAATGACAGGATGTGTAGGTGCCTGCCGTTTAGAACCAATGGCAGATGTCATAACAGCACAGGGTGAGAAAACAACATATGTGAATCTCAATCCTGAAAAAGTAAGAAAAATTGTTGTAGAACACCTGATCAATGGTCGTCCTGTGATAGAATACACCATTGGCGAGGCTGAAAAATAAATTAATTTCAACCTATATTCAAGTGGAATAAGGGATTGGAGGGTCAAAAATGATATACAGGTCACATGTGCTGGTTTGTAGTGGTACAGGATGCACATCATCCAAAAGTGAAGAAATTATTAATCAGTTTGAAAAACTGATAAGTGAAAACAATATTGAAAGCGAAGTTAAAACTGTAAGAACTGGATGCTTTGGCTTATGTGAAAAAGGTCCAATTGTTGTAGTATATCCTGAAGGTGCAACTTATTCTAGAGTTGCTGTTGAAGATGTAAAAGAAATTGTTGAAGAACATCTTGTAAAGGGTAGGATAGTAAAGAGACTGTTGTTGGGTGATAAGGAAGCCGAAGATGTATCTAAATCATTAGAAGAGGTTGGTTTCTTTAAAAAGCAAGTTCGTATTGCACTGCGCAATTGTGGTGTAATTAATCCTGAGTGCATAGATGAATATATTGCAAGAGATGGTTATCGTGCATTAGGTAAAGTACTAACAGAAATGTCACCAGAACAGGTAATTGATACTTTAAAGCAAGCCGGTTTACGTGGTAGAGGTGGTGCAGGATTTCCAACAGGTCTAAAATGGCAGTTCGCAGCGAAATCTTCTGCAGATCAAAAATATGTTTGTTGTAACGCCGACGAAGGTGATCCGGGTGCTTTTATGGATAGAAGTATCCTTGAAGGAGATCCTCATACTGTTATAGAAGCAATGGCGATTGCAGGTTATGCAATAGGCTCAAATCAGGGATATATATATGTTCGTGCAGAGTATCCTATCGCTGTTAGACGTCTAAATCGTGCCATTGAACAGGCAAGAGAATATGGCTTACTTGGGAAGAATATTTTCGGCACGGATTTTTCATTTGACTTAGGGTTACGTCTTGGAGCAGGGGCTTTTGTATGTGGTGAGGAAACTGCTTTGATGACCTCTATCGAAGGTAAGCGTGGAGAGCCAAGACCACGTCCTCCCTATCCAGCAAACAAAGGGTTATGGGGCAAACCCACAATCTTAAATAATGTTGAAACATATGCCAATGTTCCACCTATTTTCTTAAATGGACCAGAATGGTTCTCAAGTATAGGTACAGAAAAGAGCAAGGGTACAAAAGTTTTCGCAATAGGCGGAAATATAAAGAATACAGGTCTTGTTGAAATCCCAATGGGAACAACACTTCGAGAAATTCTTTATGACATAGGTGATGGAATTCCTAATGGTAAGGCATTTAAAGCCGCCCAAACTGGTGGACCTTCTGGTGGTTGTATTCCTGCAAGTCTTATGGATACTCCCATTGATTTTGAGAACCTGACATCAATAGGTGCTATGATGGGTTCGGGTGGACTTATTGTTATGGATGAAGACAACTGCATGGTTGATATTGCTAAGTTTTTCTTGGATTTTACCTGCGATGAGTCATGCGGAAAATGTTCACCATGCCGTATAGGAACAAAGAGAATGTATGAAATTCTCGATAGGATTACTAAAGGTCAGGGTGAAGATGGCGATATTGAAAAGCTTGAGGTACTTGCAAATACTATTAAGGAAACAGCACTGTGCGGACTTGGTCAGACAGCGCCTAATCCAATTTTAAGTACTCTTAGGTATTTTAGAGATGAATATGAAGCACATATAAATGAAAAAAGATGCCCTGCTGGAGTTTGCAAGGATCTTCTCAGATATGTTATTGACGAGGAATTGTGCCGTGGCTGTAGCCTATGTGCTAAAAAGTGTCCTGTTAACGCAATTTCTGGTGAGATTAAGAAGCCATACCACATTGACCAGGATGTATGTATTAAATGCGGCGTTTGTATGGAAACTTGTAAATTTGATGCGATTAGCCTAAAGGCTTAATGGAAAGGAGTGAGGGTAATGAGTGATATGGTAACATTAACAATAGATGGTATAGAAGTAAAAGTACCTTCAGGTTCTACTGTTCTTGAAGCTGCAAGAATAGCTGGGATAAAAATACCCACTCTTTGCTATTTGAAGGACATTAACGAAATTGGTGCTTGTAGGATGTGCGTTGTGGATGTTGGAGCAAGAAGTCTTCAAGCAGCATGTGTATATCCTGCTGAAGAAGGTCTTAAGGTGGTTACAAACTCTCCTAAGATAAGAGAAGCTAGAAAAGTGAATCTAGAATTAATTCTTTCTAACCATGAGAGAAAATGCCTTACCTGCGTACGCAGTGAAAACTGTGAACTACAAAAGCTTTCAAAAGAACTAAATGTAAATGAAATACGTTTTGATGGTGAAACCAAAGATTACCCAATTGATGATTTGTCTTCATCAATTGTTAGAGATCAAAATAAATGTATACTTTGTCGTAGATGTGTCAGCATGTGTAAAGATATTCAAACCGTTTGTGCAATTGAAACAAACGAGAGAGGCTTTGACACTGTTGTATCATCACCGTTTGAGATAACTCTTAGAGATACTCCATGTGTAAACTGCGGACAGTGTATAACTGTTTGTCCTGTTGGTGCGCTTCGCGAAAAGGATAATACAGATTTGGTGTGGGATGCTATTGCTAATCCTGATCTCCATGTTGTTGTTCAAACAGCTCCAGCGGTGCGTGTAGCTATAGGCGAAGAATTCGGTTTACCCATAGGAACCCGCTGCACTGGAAAAATGGTAGCTGCACTGAAAAGGCTTGGATTTGACAAAGTGTTTGATACTAATACAGCAGCAGATTTAACCATAATGGAGGAAGGCACTGAGCTACTTGAAAGAATTGAAAATGGTGGGAAACTACCCTTGATTACCTCATGTAGTCCAGGTTGGATTAAATTCTGTGAGCATTATTACCCAGAGCTTATAGATAATCTATCAAGCTGTAAATCACCACAGATTATGTTTGGCGCAGTTTTGAAATCATATTACGCTAAAAAAATGGACATTGATCCTTCTAAAATATTTGTTGTTTCAGTAATGCCCTGTACAGCAAAGAAATTTGAAGTTGAACGTCCTGAGCTTTCAAGTGGCGGATACCCAGATGTAGATGTATCTATAACAACCAGAGAAGCTGCTCGTATGATTATGGAAGCAGGAATTGACTTCAATAGTCTTCCAGATGAAGAGTTTGACGATCCAATGGGAGAGGCCTCAGGAGCAGGGGTTATATTTGGTGCAACAGGCGGCGTTATGGAAGCTGCATTAAGAACTGTTGTAGATATCCTTACAGACAAAGATAATGATGATATAGAATATAAAAGTGTTCGTGGCGTAGATGGCGTGAAAGTGACCGAGATTGAAGTTCCTGGTGGTCCAACACTCCGTGCAGCTGTTGCACACGGTCTTGGAAATGCCAGAAAGCTGCTCGACCAAGTGCGTAATGGAGAAGAACAATATCACTTCATTGAAATAATGGCTTGCCCTGGTGGTTGTGTAAATGGTGGAGGTCAGCCAATTCAACCAGCAAGTGTTAGGAATGTAGTTGACTTAAGAACCGAAAGAGCTAAAGCAATTTACAATGAAGATGAGGCTCTAACAATACGTAAGTCACATAAAAACCCAAGAATGATGAAGCTTTATGAAGAGTTCTTCGAAAAACCCGGAAGCCATGTGGCTCACGAACTACTACACACTCACTATCAAGCTCGTGAGAATTATCCGGAAGAGAGCTGTAATAAGTAAGTTCATATTTGTGTGAACTCACTAAGCTAAAGTTTATTAGATAAGGTTATCTGGTCTTTTGTAGAAGACTGGATAACCTTATTTTTCTCATAGAATACGTGGCATACCGCATCCCTGAACCAATTGACGAATCAATGTATCGCGCGACTACCTGGGCAAGGGAAAATTGGCATTATACAGTAGCAATCTTTAGAACGATATGCAATAATTCCTTCAAAACCTGTTGACAAAATGGAAAATATATGAAAGAATACTGTGAAAGGTGAGCATNCATAATCATCAAGTAGGATAGAGGGAAAAATCTCTCTCAAGCAAGGGGTATTCTATGTGGAATGTCCGTGAGATGTGAGCTGCATGGGGGCATAGAGGCCTTACACGTGAGAATTACCCCGCGGAGTCACTCGAAAAGTGATTCTGCGGGTTTTTTATTGATCTAACCATTAAAACATAAATACAAAATCAATTTGAAATATATAATCGAACTATACGGGTTTAAAATTATTAATTGTGATAGGTGGTTTAAAGAGCAACCTGTCGGAGACATCCGTCGATAGATTGGATTGTACAAGGAGTTGAACTTCTTATGAACATTCAATTACTTAAGGCAACGGCCGATGATGCAGAAAACTTAGTGAGTATCCAGAAAAAAGCATTTAAGAGATTATATGATATTTATAAGGATGAAAGGAGTCCTTATCTTAAGGGTATTGAAGAATTTTTCAGATGGCTTAACAATTCTAATATAAGAATATATAAAATTCATGCTGATGAAATGTTATGCGGTGGTATTGCGGTTTTTAAAATGCTGGATGATGAATATTATCTTGCCCGGCTCTATATTCTGCCCGAATTGCAAAGACAAGGAATTGCCTCGAAAGCCATTAAGCTTTGTGAAGCATATTTTGAAGGTGCAAAAAAATGGGTGCTGGATTTCCCGGCTGATCAAATTGCCAATAAGAGATGCTATGAAAAAGCAGGTTATGTTGATACAGGAATCAGAGAAATCAAGAATGAAAAGCTTACATTAGCAGTTTATGAAAAAGTTATCAGTGGAGTATATGTTATAAGGGAAGTTCAGCTTGAACGTTGTGCTGCAGTGATTCGTAAAAGCTTTGCTACAGTTGCTAATGAATTGATGTTGACTAAGCAGAATTGCCCAAATCATACTAGTTTTATCGAGGTTGAAAAACTGCAAAACCAATTTAAAAGAGGCTGCCTGATGTTCGGTTATTTTTTAGATAGCGAAATTATTGGATTTGTTTCTCTTACAGAAAATAGTGAGACATCCTTCGAAATGAACAACCTCTCTATTCTACCTGAGTTTCGCCACAAGGGATATGGCAAAGAGTTGTTGGATATTTGTAGGCTTATAGTAAAAGAGCTTGGCGGAAATAAAATAACTATCGGAATTATTGAAGAGAACGCAAAGCTCAAAGAATGGTATACTGCGTATGGATTTATACACACAGGTACTAGAAAATTTGAACATCTACCTTTCACAGTAGGTTTTATGGAGTTAAATGTATGAAAATGATGCAAAAAGCAACTCAAGAAAAATATTATGACAGCAGAATAGAAATATTCGCNCCTAAAATTATACATATCCTCGGTGCATCAGGTTCAGGTACAACAACACTTGGAAAAGCAATAAGCGAAAAATTCGGCTTCAAACATCTTGACACTGATGACTTTTTCTGGCTTCCAACTGATCCTAAATACACAAAGAAAAGAGAGCTTTCCGAAAGACAGAGCCTGCTTTCTGAAGCCATTTCAAAAGCAGAGAGATGTGTGATATCCGGTTCATTATGCGGTTGGGGTGATATATTTATACCCAAATTCGAGTTGGTTATTTTAGTAGAGACACCAACGCAAGTGCGAATAGAACGCCTGAAGCAGCGTGAATATAATAAATTTGGCGACCGTATTTTGCCTGGCGGCGATATGTACCAAAATCACATTGAATTTCTTGAATGGGCAGCTAAGTATGATACTGCAGGAATTGAGCAAAGAAGCCGAGATTTGCATACAGAATGGCTCAAAAAGGTACAATGCCCTGTGGTAATTGTTGATGGAGCGCAGCCAGTAAATGAAATGCTAAAAAAGATTGGATTAAGCAATGAATAATTTTTCCATAGTCGAAAGTGGGGTTAATTGATTTGTCCGACATTAATGAAGGTATTAAGCATTTTGTGTATAGAGAGGATTGACATAAGAATTTCATATAGAATCCCCCACATGACAGTTTGTTATAGGAGTTGCCTATGAAAAAGTCATTAATACCGATACTTATAATATTATTGTTCTTATCGGCCTGCAATAATGACAGGGTTGTTAGCAGTGACAGCCAGTTTAATGATTCAGGAAAGGCTGCTATAAACCAAAAAAGTGAAGATAATGCCATTAATCCTGATGTCATGCAGATTTCGAAGATTCGAATTAAAAGTTTGTATGACGCTTGTGAAGCTGAGTATACGGATAACAGTTTTATTAGTGAATTCTGCGCATTGTTTGCCGGACAGACTTTTTCAAAAATAAACAGCGAATGGGATGGTGACTACCAGGTTGAACTGTTGAGTGAGGATGGCACTATAGTAGCCACGATGACCATTATTGGTTCGGTTGTGACTTTCGATAACGATATAACGATAAATGAGAGGTTCATAAAAAAAGGAAGTTATAATGCCAACCAGTGGATATCTGACTATGTTAGAAAGTATATGGAAGGAATGGTTGTTGATCCAGTTTACATACAATACCCTGCTGTTATAAGCATTCCGGATAACATAAACTATCAGGATATAGTCGATAAGGGAAGCAGCAAGGTCAATACTTATGAAACCATTGAGCAGATATATGAGTTATTAGATAGTTCATTTGCCAATAACGAATTTAGCATTCTGAATGCCAGGAGACTGTTTGACAATGAAGAAGTAAAGGCTGAGGAAGAAAAGGTAAAAGCAGATGGCAGGTGCATATTGATTGAGTTTAATACCAGCGAAACCTATCTGGAAGTAATATCGAAGAATAGCAACAGGCAGTTCGCGAAAGCTCATATCGTTACTCTTGCTGCCAACACTGATAAGCCTGGTACGTATAAGCTGATTACGAATTCAATGGTATTCGAAATAGAAGCCGACAGAGAATTTAATGAAAGATTTGATGACATTTTTAGAAATAACAGAATAATTTCAAAGAACTTAACTCCTGACGACATCAAAAAGTTATACGAAGAGAATAAGACACTCTATGAAGAGAATAAACCTTCATATATGGAATATGTATGCAAAAACCTTGGTATTGAGAGGTGGTCCGGAAACCCACCAAACAAGATTGAAATCACCAGACAAAAGCTTAGCAAAGATGGAAAGATGTATACTGTATTGGCCCTCAGTAACCCATACAGAATCAGGTTGTATGCATTCAAAGGAGGAAATGGTCATCCCTGGGACTTTACCGATTACATCGACTTTGGCGGTAGGTTAGCAGGTACAGAATACCGCCTGGAATCATGGGATGATCATGTATGGATAGTAGGAAACAGCTGCAGGGGGTATGGAACGGGTGAAGCCAGGTACTATCAAGATTGGTATGAGTTAACGAGTGAAGGTAAAAAACTTGTGTTAAGCTTTCCCTATGATGAGTATTTCGAGCATTACTTATTTGGTGGACATTCTGTTAACGCTGACACAATAAGCATTGAAACCAGTGGAGAAATGAGTGTTTCAGTGGATTATACAATTACGAAAATATATCAGTTAAATCTGGATATCGCAGATGAATATGGCAGGGTTTGCATAAATACGAAGAAGAATGTGGAATTTATTTGGGATGAAGCTATGATGAAGTTTGTATCGGAGTATGATGTTGATGAGTCAGGATTGACTGTGGTAGAGGCGGAGTACCCGGAAATAACAAGGCAGTGCGATGATATATTGGAGAAATATTATGCTGAGTTGCTAAAAATGTTGGCTGAAGTAGAAACTGAGAAAAATGAATTCGTCAGAGATACTAAGATTGAAGGCTTAATGAGATTTTTGAGAGATTGTAGCGATGGCAGAAAGAAAAGTAAGCTGACAAATATTGCAGAGAGCATGAAAAAAGATTAAAACTGTGAAGTATTTATATAAGGTGGTGTTATTTTCATGTTGAATGAAAGTTTATATCCGATTCTAGAATTTGATTCAAACAAACAAGCCAAGATTCAACCTTCGAGTATTATTAAAAAGACACCAGCACCTAAAGCATGTGTTATTACTTTTTTTAAGGAAGTAATCAATAAAAAATTAGAAACCGGTGAATTGGAGCAAATAGGAATAAGCCCTTCAGAAACAGTAGATATTCCAATTTATGAAACAACATGCAATGGTTGTTCTGTAGGCCTNGTTGGAGGTTTTGTAGGAGCAGCTGGTTCGGCAGCATTGTTAGAAGAATTGATAGCATCCGGATTTGAAAAATTTATTGTTTGTGGTGGTGCTGGCGTTTTAAAAAAGGATATTCAAGTAGGTCATTTAGTATTACCTTATTCTGCTGTAAGAGACGAAGGGGTATCGTATCATTATATTGAGCCATCACGTGAAATAGAATGTAACCCCGATGCTATAATGGCTATTGAGAGAGTATTGAATCGAGAAAGAATTCCATTTATTAAAGCAAAAACATGGACAACTGATGCAATTTTTAGAGAAACTGAAGCTAAAATTGCGAAAAGAGTTTCGGAANGCTGTGTTACTGTAGAAATGGAAGCAGCAGCATTCTTTGCTGTATCAAAATTTAGGAATGTTTTATTGGGACAGATTTTGTACGGTGGAGACGACTTGAGCGGAATCGAATGGGACAAACGCTCATGGAGTAGAAGAGAAATGATAAGGACTAATCTTGTGGACTTATGTTTGAAAATAGCTACAGAATTATGATTAACCAACCTCCACNGATTAGCATTTTTGGTGCATAGAATGATGCATAATCTTTATATATCGTATCCCACTAACAGGAAACAATGGCCACACATATTTTCGGAACTTGAACAAAATTTGGATGTATAACATATATAAAAGAATATTCAAAAGTACCACCATCAATGGCGAAATTGGAAACCTACGGGCAAGATAACAGTTTGCGAATGAATAAAGGAATAAGAGGGTGACTAGATATTGAGGACTGAACAGGAAATAATGGATTTGATTATTGGTGTAGCCAAGGCTGATGAGCGTATACGGGCAGTACTGCTGGTAGGTTCACGGGCAAATCCATCCGCACCAAAGGACTTCTACCAGGATTACGACATTACCTATTTTGTAGCCGAAATTACGCCATTTTTTAATAATCCTGCATGGGTTGAAGAACGCTTTGGCAAACCTCTGATTATGCAGATGCCAGAAGTTATGCGTTATCCAGAGGGAGACGGTCAATTTAACTATATGATGATTTATCCTGATGGAGTTCGCATTGACCTTTCTTTTGAGTTCAATGAATACATAGATAACGGAGAGCCCGCAATAGCTCTGCTTGATAAAGATAATGGCAGAGGCTTTTTACCAGCCCTGCCTGCCCCCAGCGACAAATACTGGCATATCAAGCCACCTTCGGCACTCTTCTTTTACTCTTGCTGCAATAACTTCTGGTGGTGCCTAAATAATGTTGCAAAAGGTATCGCACGGGATGAGCTTCCCTATGTCATGCACATGCTGAACGATGTGGTTCGCTCTGAATTGCATGATATGATGGAATGGTACATCGGTACGCAACATGGCTTCAACCTTTCGGTTGGGAAGAGCGGCAAGTATTTCAAGCGTTATCTGNCACCGGAACTGTATGTGCAATATTCCGCCACCTACTCTGGTAGCAATTATGCAGATATTTGGTCAGCGATTGAGGCGATGTGCGATTTGTTTCACATGCTGGCATTGACGGTTGCGACGCATTTTAACTTCACATACAGGCAGGATGAAGAGGACGGTATAAGGGAGTATATGAGTATGGTGAAAGCAAATGAATTTTGCTAATACATGGTATTTTTTATCCTTTCATCGATGGAAATGGACAAATCAAGTGGTTAGCAAATAAGTTGATTATTGTATTCAAAAATGGTAGTGGCTTCAGATCTTAATTTAAATAGGATGATTTTGTAAACAATCTCAGATATGATACAATTAGATATGACAAAATATAGTACTAATGTTAAAATAATCATCTAATTGTTAAAAGGATACAAAAACCCCTAACATGAGGTCACTGTATGAATACAAGCAAACACTTAATATTTGTAAATGGAAAAGATGTTACGTCTGACGTAAAGTTTTGTAGGTATAAGCCACGAACAAAAAAATATGATGTGACTTTTCAAACAGGTAAGACTTATTCATATAATTATATGTCAATAAAATGGTTGAGAGAACCAGAAGTACTAAACCCCGAATTGGTACACATCTCATATCGTGGTAGAAAACTTTTTAAGGTACAAGCTATCTATATTCTGTATTTGATATGCTCTATCAACATTACACTGATGCGAGAATTGCATTTTTAAGAAAGCATTCACGAGTCTCAAAATATGATTCTGAAAATCTAATGTATGGTGCAATTGTAGATATATTGAAAAGTCGTCCTCAGCTATCTCTAAATGTAATATGCCATCAGCCGCTCAATATGTTAATTAGAGATCCTAAGCACTTAAATGATGAAGAGTGTCGTTATGCTATGAATACTGCAACCCATGTGGATTTTCTTATTTATAATCGTATTACTAAGAGAGCTGTCCTTGCAATAGAAGTGGATGGATTCCATTATCATAAGCCTGGTACAAGGCTGTATGAACGCGACCTCATGAAAGATCGTATATTAGCTCTCTACGGTATCCCACTGCTAAGATTTCCTACCAATGGCAGCAGGGAAATTGAGCAAATCAAACAGGCTTTGGATAAGTATGAGAAAAGTAGATAAAAAACCAACTGCTTTGTCCACAATCTATAAATTTCATGCTTAATAATTGTACGCAACTTTAAATAAATGGCTAAAACGAGGAATCCTTTCTCTTTGTTCGGTATAACTAAAGTAACAATAAATAGTCAACTAACAAATAGAGGAGGATTCCTTGTGTTACTCTATATTATCAAGAACCCTTGTAGTAGTTTACTTTTCTCGCAACTCTTTACTAAGATTCATATAGAAATCAAATTTCTCTTTAGACAGGTTTTCGGGCATTGACCCTGATGAATCCATAAATATATACCCGCCACCTTTTCGCCCAGTGCTTAAAACATCCTTTAGGGCCTCTTCCATTTTTTCTTCATTCCATTCAAAGAAGAATTTATTAAGACCGCCCACGAATGTAATCCGATCTCCATATTCTTCTTTTAAAAGCTCCAAGTCCATATTTTCGTAAGGATCCATTGGATCAAGCATATCGATTCCAGTTTCTACTATTTTGCCAATTATTTTGTTTATATTACCATGACTGTGCATATGAACATATGCTCCATATGAGTGACAAAGATCTGCAAGCTCCTTATGCCACGGGAAGAAAAATTCTTCGTACAAATCAGGAGAAAATAGAAGACTGTTACCACTACCCAGATCATCGCAAAAAACAATGCAATCTACGCCGCATTTTAAAAGGCTTTCAGCTGCATTAAGGTTAAATTCTCCAAGCTTTTTCATCATTAGCTTAACAAAGTCGGGTTCTAAAAGCAGATCCACGAGAATTTTATCATATGGGCATAAAAAATAATGGAGCCCTGAAAAAAAGCCATTAATATTACCGTATGTAAAATATCCCTTATTTTTATAAAACTCTGCTTCTTCACGAATGCCCACATATCTTGAAGAGTCAAGAGCATCTGGAAATTCAAGATTTTTAAAGGTCTCTATCGATTCACCTTGGTGATCAAAATATCGCATAAAATGAGGATTTAATCTCACTTCTTTTTTAACGCCGGTTTCATAAATTGAAATAGTATAGTTGTCACCTTTTTCGATAAGTTTTTCCATAAACTCACCCGGACCGCCATGTCCTAATGAAAAGCTACCTCCTTTGCCCACTCCAATAACGTAACTGTCAACTTGTTCAGCAAATTTTATCTTAAGCTCCATGTTGAGCTTATCAGCTGCTCCCTTTTTGTATTCAAACTCTGGCAGTATGTCGGTGGGAACATTGTTTTCACCAATTAATCGTTTGGCAGTACTAAGGTTTTCAAACCCCATAGTCCAAAGGGGAACAATATTTTCTTCATGGTTCAAAGCTGAAAGTACTAAATCTCTCTTATTCACAATAAAACTCCTTCAAATATAAATAGATACTAACTATTATGCTATCCTTTTACAGCTCCTTCCATTAAACCTGACATAAATTGCTTGTTTGTAAAAATGTACACTGATAGAACAGGAATAATGGCAAGCGATGCGCCTGCAAGCATGATATGCCATTCTGCTGCGGCCCAGACAGAATATTTTAGTTGAACAACAGCAACTGTGAGCGTAGTCAGCTTCCTATTGGACATAGTAAGTATTAGGCTTGTAATATAGTCATTCCACGTATTGCGGAAAGTGAAAAGAGCAACGACACCAAGAATGGGTTTAGTTAACGGAAGAATAATTTGTCCGTATACTCTGAAAATACTGCACCCATCAATAGTTGCTGCTTCGTCAAGTTCCCGGGGTAAACGCTGTACAAATCCCATTACCAAAAAAACATTCGTAATTTGACCACCTGTTAATACAAGTATTAGTGACAACATGGATTTCTCCATACCGATTTTTGATAGCATATTCATAATAGGGTAGAGAGCTACAGGACCAATAGTGACAAACATCATTGCTTGATACGTGCTTAACATAAGCTTTTTACCTGCAAACTTATATCTTGCAAGAACGTAACCCGAAAGAGAGGAGGTCAAAACCGCAATTGCCATTGTAGCAGAACTTACGATTAAACTGTTCAAACCATATTGAAAAAAATTGGCGTCCTTAAAAGCTTTTATATAGTTTACCCATTGAGGATCCTCAGGTAATATAGATTTACCTAATGTTAGCTCCGCATTTGTTTTGAGGGATCCCAGTAACGTATATATAACAGGATACAATGTAAATACAAATAATGATATGAGTAGTAACCACGATAGAACTTTTAGTATAGTTACAAATGCTTTCTCCATATAGAATCTCTCCATTTCTCCGCTGCCGCCTGCGATACAACCAATAAAAAATTGATAGGGTAAAATAGTTTACGGCTTATAATAATGGTGCTTAATAAATTTCATCAAGTTTTCTAGAAAATCGTAGAAAAGCAATGGTTATTATACCGACAATGCACGCTGAAACAAAACTCACTGAGGCTCCGTAACCAAACTGGGTTGATACTAAGGAACCTGGTGAAATCGGGAAGAAAAACTGATAAGCATAAAGGAACATTACCATAGTAGAATTTATTGGTCCTCCTTCAGTCATAACCATAATGCTACTCATATCTTGAAAAGCGGTAACTATAGCAATCATCATTATCATTTTCAAGACTGGTCCTAACATTGGAATTGTTATACAGAAAAGCTTTTGAGTGAAATTTGCGCCTTCTATATCCGCACTCTCATACACTTCGTTTGAAATACCCTGTAATCCAGCAATAAAGTAGATCATGTAATTTCCTATTCCACCCCATACGCTTGTAATAACAATTACCTTCATAGCGTTCTTGGCACTTAACCAATTGATTGGTTGATCTATAATGTTTAGGGTCATTAGGTATTTGTTTATCTCTCCATTATAAGCGTTAAATAATAAGTAAAAGACTAATGCCATGACAGCAGAACTTAAAATTGTTGGCATAAAGAGTATTGCACGGAATGCACCTACACCTTTTAAATTTTTCTTTGTAAGCATCATAGCTGCGAAAAAAGCTAATGGTAATACTAAAAGAATTTTACCACCAGCATAGACAAGTGTATTAATAACAGACTTCCAAAAGATTGGGTCCTTTGTAAATATCCGCCTAAAATTATCTAGTCCTATAAAAATCGGTTCACCGGTGCCGGGACCACCATACTGATAAAACATAAATCTTATTACCCATATGATAGGGTAAACAGATAATGTGAAAAACAATATTAAATTAGGGGAAAGCATTAAATAGATTTGTCCTTTTTGTTTAATTTTGTTTTTGCTTATCATTGATTAAAATCTCCCTTTAAGAGTAGTAACTGATACGGTGTTTTCGCACCGTATCAGATTAAGGTATATATTGCTTTACCTTTTTAGCCTTGTGGGTTAGCAGGATCAAAGTTTGGAATTTGAATCTTGTTGCCAATGTTACTATCTATACCTTTTTGATATGCTGAATTATATCTGTTTGTCAGGTCTTGCAAACTCTTATCTATATCTCCCTTTCCAAAGATCAGTTCCATAAATGTCTGATACTGGTCATTACCTTCAACAATCACTGCTTGATCATTAAGTTCATGTGGGGTTGCTGGCCAGAACTTATCTTTATCGCCCAAAAGTCCCTCTTCTTTTCCTATCAAGATTTCAGGAACTTCTACTTTTGATTTTAAATCATCAACAATCGTGCAGCCTAGTCCAGCCTCATGATAACCTTTTACAAAATCATCACTGTAGAATAGGTCAACGCAAGCTTTCCAAGCTAATTCTGGAGCCTCACACCTCTTTGTAATCATAAATCCTTTATACGGTTGGATAGATTGAGAAGCTTCTTGAGCCCCGTCCAAGATAGGTAGCTGAGCAATATTCCAATTCTCATCAGTGGGGAATTGATTGGCATAAACACCGGGGTCAGCATGAGACCATGAAATATACATTCCTATCTTACCATCTGCAAACTGGGTTCTTAATGGATCGATATCAAGGGATTCACAGCCTGGGAATGCGATATCTGTTGTGAAAATTTCTCTGAATTCTTCTATAAAAGGAGCGTAAAATTCAAAGTCATATGTACCAGTACTAAAATCAAAGCCTTGTTTAGGACCACCTGAGCGTTGTACCATAAAATCAAGGGAGCGTCCAAGGGCTGAAGCAGGGCTTTTTAAATTCATTGCAAAGCCATAAATACCTTCGCCTTTTAATGTATCAGTTATCTTTTTAGCTGCAGCTGTCATTTCTGAAATGGTTTTTGGTGGTTCGCTTATACCACATCTTTCGAAGATATCTACATTATAGAATAGTCGACCTGTACTACCACACATAGGGAGATAGTAGAATTTCCCATCTATTGCATTGGAGCCTTCTGCAAGTAGACCACTATATCTTTCTTTTTGTTCAGCTGTCATATAATCATCAATACAAACGTACTGGCCCTGGTGAACATATTTGACAAAAATGTCGGTATAACCTGATATTGCAACAAGATCTGGTCCACTGTTTGTTGCATAAGCCATGTCTAATGCCTGTTCGTAATTATCAGTATACATCTGATAATCTAGATATATGCCATCCGCATTTGTTTTATTATACTCATCAATTGCAGGTTGCATAAAAACAGCATCAGCTCTGTCGCGTGTCCAAATAACTAAATTGGTTTGATTTTCGCCAGCATCTGAAGGAGAAGTTCCTGAAGATGTGCTCTGAGAGGGGGTAGTATTCCCAGAAGCCTTATCCGACTGTCCACATGCTGTAAATCCCGTTAATAACAGTAGTACTAAAATAATTGACAATACTTTTTTCATTTTCTTACCTCCAGTTCATTATTGTTTATGGATACCCATGTACAGGTTTATTTTATGATCAATCGTAAAATAATAAAATTCAAAAAATGAACAGATATTGTTTAAAATTCATAGGATGGAGATTTATAATCCAAATAAATCTAATTAATGTACTAAAATAATCAATGATATATAACTATGTGGTATTACACATAACCTATTACCTCCAATTATAAGCTGTTTTTATTAGGTAACTTTGAGGCCAATGTTAGGTAGATAAATACAATAATCCCATCATTTGATTATTTGTTTGTCATCTATATTAGGTAAATCTAAATCATTCAAAAAATTTTTTCTGACTTCGGACGGTGTATAACCATAGTGATTTTTAAAACAGACAGAAAAATAGCGTTGGTTACTAAAACCAGTGAGTTCAGCAATATCCTGGATTTTTGCCTCGCTATTTATCAGAAGAGATATTGCTTTTTGCATGCGCATACGGGTCAGATACTCAACAAAAGATTCATTGGTTTGCTGTTTGAAAATTTGCCGGAAGTAATTTGAGCTTATATATAATTCAGAAGCCACATCGTCAATACTAAAATCAGGATTATGTAAATTGCTTTGAATAATATGCTTTCCTTTATTTACTAGAGCATTACCCTTTTCTTCATTTTGGTTTTTATAGATTTCAATTACACGACTGATATAATCTTTGAACCAGTCTATTGACTGTTCAAAGGCTTCTGATTGTAGCAGACTATTGAAATTCACTTCAAAACCTGTATTTAGATCTGTACATTTTTGAAGCTCCCAAAAAATAATTACAGAAAGTTCAAGCAAATAGGTCTTTATATGGTTAAACTTCGTACTTCTGTATGGCATCATCTTATCAACTAGTTGGTCAATCAATTTAACATACTGGTCATAGTTCTTATACTTGACACTTTGTAAAAGATTTGTTTCAAGTGCATTATTAACCTTAAATTCAATTTTTTGCGAAGGTAAGGTTTCTTCATAGTTTATTATTTTTCCAATGTGATTAGCTTGCTGCCCACAATTTAGAGCCTTCATTGCCTCTTTATATGAATCACGTATACCTATAACAGAATGATATTGTTTACCTAATGCAGCATATATGCTAAATGAATACTTACCAATACTTTGCACCATTTTGCTTAAAACAGTATTCATAATCCTGAAGAAAGCTGTAAGGTTACTATCCGAATAAAC
>JGI24709J26583_10001073_pt1 | contig 23158 bp, 23 predicted proteins | sample BioPla2DNA1_FD_26583 | JGI IMG/M metagenome (IMG submission 26583) | reverse complement strand
GTATTAAGATAATAGATACTTACAACGGAGGTTTTACCTCCTCGATAGTATTAAGATAATAGATACTTACAACGGAGGTTTTACCTCCTCGATAGTATTAAAATGTTTTTATGTTATAAATCCAAGTGTTTTCTTTAGTATAAAGGAGCCAGCATATGCTTCTAGAAAACTTCCTAATACTAAAAGAATGGACAAGAAAACAAATAAGAGCAAATACGATTTTAATTGTCTTGTGATTGTCCCCATATAGTCTCTATTGTCATGATATATAGTTCTAGTTAGGTTATAGCCTTTGTGTATGCATAGCATAATAATAGGCAGATATATGATGCCATGGGGAAATTTATATGAAAGAATAAGTAAAATACCCTTAAATCCATACTGCATTGCGATTGCAGATATAAAAAAACCGGTTGAGAATCCAAAGGTGATTATCTTTAGAATCATATATGGAATACCCAATATCGTTATTGAAAGTAACCAAAATACAAGAAACTCTCTAAAATTTTTGCCCAGTATATATATGAATAGGCCTGAGTAATTAATATTTTCTCTGACAATCTCAGAAAATATAATATTATGATAGCTCATCATTTTATCATAATAGAAGGCTCTGAACATATTGGCAGATAATACGCCAAAAAACAATCCAATAATTATGAGGAGTATTGATGCCTGAAATATATTAAGTTTTTGCAATTTGTATCTGATATGTTTGATAACTCATCCCGCCTTATCTCTTATTTGACAAAGAAAGAAAATCATAAGGATTTCCATTTTATTGTCAATAGATTAATATGACAGAATTTTAAAAATAGAACAAGTTATAGGTTAGGCTTGTTCTGAAGATTGAATCTTATGTGAGTATGCCAGTAGGCCTGCAATAGTCTTAGAATCTGTAATTTTACCTGTATAGATCATTGATATTAATTCATCTAGAGAATACCTTTTAACATCCATAAATTCATCCTCATCAAGATTTTGCTGTGTTGGGATTAGGTCATTTGAATAATAAATTCTAATAAGCTCATTACTAAATGCTACAGTTGTATGAAGATCAATTAAATGCTTAACATTGTTAGCCTTATAGCCAGTCTCCTCCTCACATTCTCTTACAGCACACATAAGACTGTCCTCTCCAGGATTAAGTCCCCCTGCAGGAATCTCAATTGTATAGCTATCAATTGCATTCCTATACTGATGAACCATCAGGATATATCCATCCTTATCTACAGGTATCATTGCTGATGCCCCTTTATGATCTATAAAGTCAAATACTACTTCCTTCTCATTATTTATTAAAAGTGTATCATTATAAAAATCTATTAATCTCCCCTTATAGGATTGCTCCCTCTTTATTCTTTTAAATTGATCCATTCTTGCCTCCAAAGATTAATCTTCAGCTAACTCCTTAGCCCTTCTGTAGCAGGCGTCAGTTGCTTTCATAATAGCATTTCTAAATCCGTTCTCCTCTAGAGCCTTTACGGCTGCTATGGTTGTTCCAGCCGGCGAGCATACCTTGTCCTTTAGTAGACCAGGGTGTTCCCCTGTCTCTAGAACCATCGAGGCCGCTCCCATAACAGTCTGGGCCACTAGACTATATGCTTTATCTCTAGATATCCCAAGGCTTACTACACTGTCAGCCAGGGCCTCTATAAAGGTATATACATATGCTGGTGAGCTTCCACTGGCACAGGTTACTGCATCCATCAAGTTCTCATTGAATACATCATATTGTCCAAAGGAGCTAAAGAAGCTATCTAGATGGCTTTTCTCCATTTCATGGAAAGTATCAGAGGAAAAGCTGATGCCTGTAGAGCCTTTAAAAATCAGAGCAGGAGTATTTGGCATGGCCCTTACAACTCTAGTCCTTGCTCCTAGAGCAGACTTAATGGATTTGATAGTTACTCCAGCAGCTATGGATATAATTATATGCTCTGGAGTAATATATCTTTTAATCTCTTCTAAGACATCAAGAAATTGCTGAGGCTTTATTGCCAGAACAAGATACTTGCAATTACAAATGACTGCTATATTGCTACCCTCGGCTGATATACCAAGCTGCTTCATTATCGAAGCACAGTTATCCTTTGAAGCATCATAATAAATAAGATCCTCCTTGCCAAAGACCTTATAGGAAGCCTTAAGTAAGGCCGAGCCCATATTTCCTACACCAATAAATCCAAATAAAGCCATAGCTTACCTCTTTCATATCTATATTTCATCTGTTTTAAATACAAGTAATAAGTACATAAAGTAGAAAATAATTTATAGTAAAAACATAATTAATAAAATTGTAACATAAAACCCAAAAAATAGGTAGTATTTTAATAATGTTTTTAAAATACTACCTAAAATTTTTATTCTTTTGTCTATATCATTTCCTTAGCTAATATCATTAAGAAAGGCCTCTATTCTATTTAGTCCCTTCTCAATCTCCTCAAGAGATATAGCATATGAAAGACGTATATGGTCATCAAATCCAAAATCATCACAGGATATGACTGCAACCTGATAATCTTCAATTAGTATCTTTGCTAATGTATCTACATTAGATATCTTCTGTCCTTTATATGATTTTTCAAAGGTTTGACTGATATCTGCAAATACATAAAAGGCTCCTTGGGGCTTAAGGACAGATATATATTTCATTTTCTCAATGCGCTCTACCATATAATTAAGTCTTTTCTCAAATTCATCTCTCATAGAGTAGACGGTCTCCTGAGGACCTGTGATTGCCTCATATGCTGCCTTCTGCGCGATTGAGTTAGGATTAGAGGTCTGATGGCTTTGTACGCTAGTCATCAGTTTTGCAAGTTCTTTAGATGATCCGGTATAACCAATTCTCCAGCCGGTCATAGAGTAACTCTTGGATACACCACTACAGGTTATAGTTCTCTTATATATATCATCATTTAGGGATGCTATGCTGATATGTTCTTGACCGCCATAGATAAGATGCTCATACATCTCGTCAGCGACAACATAAAAGTCCTTTTCTACTGCTACCTTAGCAATAGCCTCTAGTTCCTCTCTTGTATAAACCATACCAGAGGGATTGTTTGGTGAGTTTAATATCAATGCCTTGGTCTTTTCTGTACAGGCGTTCTCAAGCTGCTCGGCAGATATTTTATAATTTTGAGATTTTTCTGCCCTAACATATACAGGAATACCATCAGCAAGTCTCACAATTTCAGGATAGCTTAGCCAATAAGGTGAAGGTATTATCACCTCGTCTCCCGGATTTAGTATTGCTGAAAATATATTGGTTAAGGAATGCTTTCCTCCGTTACTTACTACAATTTGATCAGGTTCATAGTTAATATTATTGAACTTACTAAGCTTTTCGCAAATAGCCTTACGAAGCTCTAAGGTACCTGAAACAGGTGTGTATTTTGTAAACCCGTTATTCATAGCCTTTATAGCAGCCTGGCAGATATTATCAGGAGTATTAAAATCAGGCTCCCCTGCCCCAAAACCAACAACATCAATTCCATTTGCCTTCATTTCGTTGGCCTTTGCAGTAATAGTTAGTGTAGATGAAGGCTTAACAGCCATTGCCTTCTTAGATAATGTTAATGACATTTTGCACCATCCTTATTCCTTCTTATTTTCCCTTTCAAGAATTTGAGTATCATTGTAATATAATAATTTTTAAATTGCAACAAAAACTTCAAAAAAAATTAAAAAAGTATTTTCTGTAGCCATCATGTGTCCGCCCACCGAGGAATTGTTGTGCAATTTGCTCAAATAAAGGGATAAAACTGATTATAAGAGTGCATAACTATGATTTTATATTTTTTCGAAATTGGGATGGTGTCATTCCTACCTTCATTTTAAAGAACCTGGCATAATTACCTGAATATCCAAAGCCACAGGAGGATCATTATGTTCTTCTGTATTATCTAAAAGTGTTTTAATAAATATATTTACCTCTTTCTCCGATGTATCTTTTAAAATACCTATGAACTCATCTCCGCCAAATCTTCCTAGAAACATCCTTTTTGGTGCGCTATGTCTAAGACAGTTTGCAAAGCTTATAATTAATTTGTCTCCAACCCTGTGTCCAAGCTTATCATTAGTAGTCTTTAAGTTGTTTAAATCAAACATAAAGCAAGCCACTGGTCTATTCTTCTTAATAATTCCAGCCTCATCTATCATTAATTCACAGTAGCTTCTATTAGGAAGCCCTGTTAGAGTATCAACATAGGCTAGCTCATTTAAGTTCTTATTCAATCTTGATAAATGTAAGAAGTCATATCCTAGCATTATAATTATAAAAATGATCACGCATGAAATAACAATGATTATTAGCTCTAGCTTCTTCAAAGCCGAGGCTGTTCTCGCTGAATAGATTTCAGCTGAATCCACTGTCTTATCTGCAAGGTCATAATAGCTTTCGCTTAAATCATAAAGAATATTTGCCCTATCTTCATCCTCTCTGGTCTTATGTATTTCTATTTTTAGTTCATCCCAAGCCAATAGCAATTCCTTAAGATTAATACGGTATTCCTTATCATTAGCATATTTATAGATGAAATAAATATAAGTGAATAGTAATAAAAATTGTTGAACTATTTATTGTTTTAATAGTAATTTACTATATAATACCATATTGTTTCTCAATTATATACTAATTTTAAAAATAATATAATAGGGCGAACATTTCCAATTTATAAAAACAATTAAGAGGTGTTGACATTGTCAACACCTCTTAAAACATTTACTTTGCATAATCTGTTACTCTGGATTCTCGTATTACATTAACTTTAATCTGACCTGGATAATCTAATTCATTCTCGATTTTATTTGATAAGTCACGAGCAAGCAATACCATGTCTGCGTCACTTATCTGATCAGGTACTACCATAACTCGTACTTCCCTACCTGCCTGAATTGCAAAAGACTTATCTACTCCCTTAAAGCCATTGGTAATATCTTCTAATTGTTTTAGTCTGTTGGTATATGTTTCTAAGGTCTCACGTCTTGCACCGGGCCTAGCCGCTGAAATAGTATCAGCCGCCTGAACTATACATGCAATCAAAGATTGGAATTCTTCATCACCATGATGGGCACCTACTGCGTTAATAACAACAGCTGATTCTTTGTATTTTCTACATAAATCAATACCTATTTGAACATGGGTTCCTTCAATCTCGTGATCAACTGATTTACCGATATCATGTAATAAACCGGCACGTTTTGCAAGTCTAACATCAACTCCTATTTCACTGGCTAATAAGCCTGATATAACGGATACTTCTATTGAATGCTTTAATGCATTCTGCCCATAGCTTGTCCTAAATTTCATCTTGCCTAGAAGCTTAACAAGTTCAGGATGAATTCCATGCACACCTACTTCTAGTGTGGCAGCCTCACCGGCTTCACGAATCATCACTTCAACTTCTTTTTGAGCCTTTTCAACCATTTCTTCGATTCTTGCAGGATGAATTCTTCCATCAATAATCAGCTTCTCCAGTGCAATTCTAGCAATTTCTCTTCTTACTGGATCAAAGGCTGATAAAATAACAGCTTCAGGTGTATCATCTATAATCAAATCAACACCTGTCATAGTTTCAAGGGTTCTAATATTACGTCCCTCTCTACCGATAATTCTCCCCTTCATCTCGTCATTCGGAAGCTGAACAACAGATATTGTTGTCTCGGCCACATGGTCTGCAGCACAGCGTTGGATGGCTGTAACTACATATTCTTTGGCTTTCTTATCAGCTTCTTCTTTTGCTTTATTCTCTAATTCCTTAACGAGAATAGCAGTTTCATGCTTAACATCTTCTTCAACAGTCTTTAATAGATATTCCTTAGCTTGTTCGGAGGTAAGTCCAGAGATTTTCTCCAGCTCCTGTAATTGTCTAGTGTGGAACTCTTCAACCTCTTGCTTTGTTTTTTCAAGTTCCGCTTCCTTTACAGACAGTTTTGCTTCCTTTTTTTCCAGTGCTTCGGTTTTCCGATCTAAGGTCTCTTCCTTAGTTAGAACCCGTTTTTCATAGCGTTGTAATTCTGCTCTTCTTTCCTTAGTTTCCCGTTCGAACTCATTCTTAGCCTTTAGAGCTTCCTCTTTTGCTTCGAGCAATGCTTCTCTCTTCTTAGTTTCAGCTGTTTTTAAAGCTTCATCTATGATTTCCCTTGCTTTTTCTTCCGCACTACCGACTTTGGCTTCATAAACCTTTATCCGGTAAGATATGGCAAGTTTCCAAGCAAGAGCAGCAACTATCACGAAGGTAACCAAAATAGCAAGAATTATTACTACTTCAAATGGCACAGGAGCACCTCCTTATTTAATTTTCATTGTACAAGAACAAATGATTTTGTTATATCTGAAAACCTTTTGTTATTTATAATACAATATTTAAATTTTAAACTGTAAACGAAAATATGTCAAGTGTACGCTATGATTATTTTAACCGATATGACAAAAACAGGTGCATAAATCCAGCTTTCGCTGTCAATTTATACATCTGTTTTATATTATAAGCATATATTCTCTTCAATCTTAGTTCCAAATATATTATCTATACAGGTTCTCCTATATAGTAAAAACCCTTACTTTCCTTTAAATATACAGGAATAATATCTCCGATTAAGCTTTTATCCCCTGGGAAATGCACCAGCATATTGTTGCTTAATCTACCGGTAAGCAGGTCTTCATTTTGTGAGTTAACCTCCTCTACCAATACATCCTGAATAGTATGCTCATCTCTGCCTGCAGCCTTGGCTGATGAGGCTTGGATCTCATCTAGAAGTCTGTCAAAGCGCTCCTTAGCTATATTTTCTTCAACCTGATTATCCATATTGGCTGCAGGAGTTCCGCTACGCTTTGAATATAAAAATGTGAATGCACTGTCAAATCCAACTTTTTTAACAACATCAATTGTTTCCATGAAATCCTCTTCAGTCTCCCCTGGAAATCCTACAATTATATCAGTTGTTAATGAGATATCTGGCACTGCCTTTTTTATTCTATCTACCAAATCTAGATAATCCTCTTTGCTATATTTACGATTCATTATTTTCAGAAGTCTACTGCTTCCTGATTGTAGAGGAAGGTGAAGATGCTTACATATTTTCTTTGATGTAGCCATAACATCAATAAGCTCCTGTGATAGATCCTTGGGGTGTGAGGTCATAAAACGGATTCTTTCAATACCCTCGATTTTTTCTATTTCCTGTAAGAGCTGGGCAAAGCTTACCCTTGGATTTAGATTCTTTCCATAGGAGTTTACATTCTGACCCAAAAGCATAACCTCTTTTACGCCATCATCTGCCAAGGCCTTAATTTCATCTATAATATCCTTTACATTTCGGCTTCTTTCTCTTCCACGAACATAAGGCACAATACAATAGCTGCAGTAGTTATCGCAACCAAATACTATATTAACGCCTGCTTTAAATGGATACTTTCTATCATTAGGCAGGCTTTCTACTATCATATCTGTATCCTTCCAAAGGTCAATAACCATACGGTCGGATTGCTTACCACCTATTGTTTCATTCTCTCTGCGTGTCTTTATCAATTCTGCCAGCTTGAATATATTATGGGTACCAAAGATAATATCTACAAATGGATAGCTGGTTTTTATTTTTTCTACTGCTGCAGTTTCTTGCATCATACAGCCACATATGGCAACCAGCATGCCTGGACGATTCTTTTTTAATCTTCCAACATAGCCCAGACGTCCATATACACGATTATTGGCATTTTCCCTAACAGTACAGGTGTTATATAGGACAAAATCAGCATCCTCAGTATCAGTTTCAATATAGCCAATTTGTTTTAGTATACCGGATATTTTTTCTGAATCCCTACTGTTCATTTGACAACCGAAGGTTTCGATATGATATGTCTTATTAATACCAGTCCTTTTAAATTCTGCTTCATACTCTTTCTTAAGCTCATTTATTATATCCAGCTGTCTCTTAGTCTCAAATTCATTTGTGTTTTCTATCTTTTTCACAATTACCTCCAAGATTATTACATATTGTAATCTATAATGATAGGCCTCCCAGCTCAAACAAAACCAGCTTTAACTCATCATAGGTAGAAGCGCGATAGCTATTATTTAAGGGAAAGGAGGCATTTTCGTCTACGGTTTCTATGGTTATAGCTGGCTTATAGAAATGTTCTGAAAAATAATGAACAGTATTGCCGCCACTGTCACCATAATCTATTTCATTGGCTGCATTATTTAATTCATATTTTGTAATATGCTTAATTCTTTTAGCTATATATAATTGATTTTCATTATAGTCCCTATTCATACTGTTACGATAATAATATATGGACTTGCCCCTGGAATGAAAATCTAGAAAGCATCTAATCTTATATTGATGAAACACCTGTATTAGGGCCTTGGTTTCGTTTTCACTGGCTGCATAATCATATGGCCCCTTAGGCTTCCAAGAGCGACATGGGAAGTTGCGGTTAATATCTACTCCACGACCATTATATTTCCACTCTTTATAGTTATACTTAAGGTTTTTTAGCTTTTTTTGCAGGGCGGGGCTCCTTATAGCTTTAGGCCCATATAATGATATCATATAACCATCAGGGTTTAAAAGTGGAATCATAAGGATGGTATAGGTATGTAAGAGTTCATATATACATTTTGCAAAGATCATATTCTCATATTGTTGTTCTAGATTTTTAGAGAAAGTTCTCTGATTGTATCTAGGCTTTTTATTGATATAATCTTCATATTGTTTGGCATAATACTCTGTCATCTTCATTAAGACTATGGGGTTAATTGTCTCTCTGCCATGAACACCAGCACAGAACAAAATATATCTCTTGCCTGTCCCTAGCCTTAGCATAACAATGTCACGATTGTCATGGGACTCGCCAATCGTGACATATTGTATGATTTGCTTGTATTGCTTAGCCAAAGCCTTTGAATCGGAGATAAGGTCTTCATAAGAATAAATCTCCTGGCTAAAATCAATAATCATATGTCCGTCTCCTTATTTTGCTTCTTCTACAACCTATGTAAATACAATTAAAGTTATGCGTAAAGCTCATAAGGGACAACTTTTATATGATTTGTCTCTTTTATTGATTAATATTATAGAATATCTGTGCTATAGGTGATTCCTCTGATAAAATAAGTGTCTTATTGTCTCCAGAAAGGGATGTTCTGGCCGCCTCCAAGGATCTGATAAATGTGTAAAATTCACTTCTTGATGCATCTGAATAAGCATTTGATAGAATTCTCATATACTCTGCTTCTCCCTCTGCAATAGTTCTCGCAGCCTGTGTCTGAGCATTGGATATGCTTATTTCTATCTCTTTATCAGTTGAGTTTCTAATCATTTGAGCTTCAGACTCACCTTCTGCCGTATAAGTAGCCGCCATCTGCGCTCTTTCTGAAATCATACGCTCATATACTGCGTTCTTATTATCACTTGGTAAATCAAGATGCTTGTTTTCTACAGTAATCAGATGAATACCGTATTGCTCCATGTTGTCACCTATATCTTCCATAAAGGCAGCGTTCAGCTTACCATCTCTTCCGCTTATAACCTCATGCTGAGTATTACTGGAGATTACATTCTTCATTGCATTATAAACTGTAGTATTTATTCTACTTTCTGCCAATGGTATAGAAGAATTTAGTGTCTGAGCAAATTTGGTAGGATTTGATATCTTCCATAATACATAACTATCTGCCACCATGGTTTTCTTATCTACAGTAATTACATCAGATTGGGGCATATCATAAAACTGTATAGCCTTAGGTAGCTTATCTACAGTCTCAAGGAAGGGAGTTTTAAAGGATAGTCCTGCATCCTCAATAACCCTCTCGATTTTATCAAAACGCTTTATTATTGAATATTCATTTTCCTTAGTAACAACTAATGAAGTAGATAATAAAATCAAAGCTCCAAGAAAAATTATAGTAAATAAAGCACCTGCAATACCTTTAGTCTTCTTAGCCATTAGTTATTACCTCCTTCCATTAAAGGCTCCAGTGGTAGGAGCTTACTAACCTCTGATCCACCACTGTCTATAAGAACCTTGAGGGATGGAAGGATGTCTTCCATGGTCTCATAGTACATTCTTTCCCTGGTGATAAGAGGATATTTTAAGTATTCATCATACATCTCATTGAATCTAGCCACCTCAGCCTGGGCTTCATTGATTCTTTTTGTTTTGGTGGACTCTGCCTGTTGAAGTATCTTATCCACCTCTGCTAAGGCCTGGGGAAGCTTTTCATTTCTGTATTTGTTAGCATTGTTTATGGCTGTATCCTTGCCCTGCTTAGCAGTCTCAACAGATTTAAATGCTTCCATTACCTCCTCTGTAGGTGGTTCTGAATCTTGGATTGTAATATTGACCAGCGTCAATCCTATATCATGCTCTAAAAGATTTTCTAATATTTCTTCTTTAATTTTAGATTGAATCTCATACTTTCCGGATGTTATAACACTATCAACATCATAGCTTCCCACAATGCTACGGATATTACTTTGAGCTATATTCTTTAGTATAGCTACTGGATCTGATGAGGAATAAAGGAATTTAATTGGATCTGAAACCTGATACTCCACAAAAAAATCTACATTTACGAAATTGAAATCTCTAGTAATCATAACCGCTTCGTTTTCGATAGTTCTACCGCTAGCCTCTTCATATCCGATAGGGAAACCCTTAATAGTAGTATCTACCCTATGAACCTGCTGAATAATAGGTATCTTTAGATGAAGTCCCGACTCTGTAACAGCCTTTGCTTTACCAAAGGTGGTTACAACAGCCTCTTCTTGTTCAGTGATAGTATAAAATGAACCAAGGCCTATTATAGCTAAGATGACTAAAAGGACAATTAAAAAAGTAAATTTCTTAAACTTATTAAAAAAGCCTTTTAAGTCATCTCTTGAGGGAAAATCGTATACAACTTTTCCTGACATATTTTTACCTTCTTTCTATAGTTAATTATTTGTATTCTATTATTGTCTGAGCTGTCCATTACCAAATATTATATACTTAGTGGTTGTAAGAGCCTTTAAGCCCATAGGACCTCTGGCATGAAGCTTTTGTGTGCTTATGCCTATTTCAGCTCCAAAACCGAACTCATTTCCATCTGTGAATCTAGTGGATGCATTGACATAGACGGCGGCGGAATCAATCTCATTAAGAAATCTCATGGCCCTATCATAGTCCTTGGTTATTATGGCATCTGAATGTTTGGTGTTATAATGGTTAATATGGGAAATAGCCTCATCCATACTGTCAACCACTTTTAGGGAGATAATTTTATCCAGATACTCTGCATAGTAATCTTCTTCTTTGGCTGGTGTGCAACCAGGGCTAATCGCACATCCTTTCTCATCAGCCCTTATCTCAATGCCCTTGTCACTAAGCCTTTTATAAATGAGTGGGATAAAGGCCTTACTTATCTTATCATTTATTACCAGTGACTCACAGGTATTACATACTCCCAGTCGCTGAGTTTTAGCATTGTCAATAATATCAAGAGCCATATCAAAATCAGCAAACTCATCTACATATATATGGCAATTACCTGTACCTGTTTCAATAACAGGAATACTACTATTTTCCTTTATTGAGCGTATAAGGCCAGCTCCGCCTCTGGGTATTAGTATATCTATGTATTTATCAAGCCTCATCATCTTGTCTACTAATTCCCTGGATGTATCCTCGAGGAGTAAAACTACATCCTCAGATACTCCTACCTTTCTTAAGCCTTCATGTAAAGCATTTACAATAGCTATATTAGACTTAATAGCATCACTACCTCCACGAAGTATTACAGCATTACCAGTCTTAAAGCATAATCCGAAAGCATCTACGGTCACATTTGGACGGGATTCATAAATCATACCTATTACGCCTAAGGGTACTCTCTTCTCACCAATAACAAGTCCATTTGGTCTGTTCTTCATAGATAGGACTTCTCCGATTGGGTCTGGAAGGTTTGCCACCTCCAATAATCCGTCTGACATAGCCTTGATTCTGTCAGGAGTAAGTAAGAGTCTGTCAACTAATGATTCCTTAACACCATTTTCCCTTGAACGTATGACATCCTCCTTATTAACCTCTAGAATCTTATCTTGATTATCTAATAAGGATTTCGCACAAGAATGTAAAGCCTTATTCTTATCCTCCTGCATCATTAAAGCTAATTTTACTGATGCCTTCTGAGCTCGACTGCCTATATTCTCCAAATAGTCCATATGTGTCCTCCTTTCTAATCCTTATATATCTAATTGCTAAACTCTACCTTACCTTATGCTCTTGTGCAAATTTAACAAAGGTTTTCGTAAGTTTCGCAATTGTCTATCTTATATTCCTTACAGTTAATTGACCTTTTATCGGTAATAATGTAATCCGTAGGAATATCATACTTATTAACTTTTATCTGGTTCATTACTTGAAAATCATATGCCAAAGCTAGCTTAACCCATTCTGTCTGTGAATGGCTGTTTAGATAGCGATCATAATAGCCTGCACCATAGCCTATTCTATTCCCATACTTATCAAAGGCTAGGCCAGGAAGCAGCATGAGTATTTTACTATTATCAGATAATCCTGCTATATATCTATGATGCTCTTGGCTATCCGGTTCCATAATACCAAATTCACTCCTGATAAGTCCCTCAAATCCCTTGATTTCATAGAAATTCATGCCCCCATCTTCTACCTTAGGGACATATACTTTTTTGCCCATCTGTATTGCCTTATTTATAATTTCTTTAGTACTAACCTCTGAACCAAAGGAAATATAGGTGAAGAGCATATCAGCTTCTTTAAACTCATCTAGGGAAGATAACCTATGGTATATTTGCTTATTATATTCATTTCTTAGGCTTTGAGGCAGGGCATTTCTTAATTTCTTAATATGGCTTCGGATTTCCTTCTTAGTCATCTATGCTATTCCTTATTTGTTTTTCTTGTCTGAAAGACCCTTTTTCATATCGCTGGCCTTGCTGATAGAACCATCAGGGTTTACAAAGGAGACCCTTTCCAGTGTGCCCCTTAGATTCTGTCTAATGGCCTTTACATAATCAGCACGAAGCTGTGCCTGCTCAGCCTTTTCCTCTTCTGTTAATCCTACAGATTTGGCTTTCTTGTATAGCTCATTAATTCTGTCAATATTTAAATCCATATAAAAATCTCCTTTTGAGAATGTATTCTAGAATAGTTATTACCTATTTAAAGCATATAGGCTTGCCTGTTTACCTGCTATATATCCTGTAGTCCAAGCCCATTGTAGGTTATATCCACCACAGGTACCATCCACATCTATTAGCTCTCCACTAAGATAAAGGCCCTCTTTTAGTTTTGATTTCATAGTATCTGCCTCTATCTCATGAGTTGATACACCACCGGAGGTTACCTGGGCAAAATCAAAGCTATTGGTTTCTTTAATTCTTACTCTAAAGCTTTTAATTTTTCTTGAAAGATTTGTTATATCCTTTTCCCTTAATATATGACAAGGGCTTTTAGGATCTAGGTTTGCTTCCTTAATAATAATATAATTTAGCTTATGATTTAGCATACCGACCATCATCTGCTCAATAGTTTTGTCAGGGTTTATCTTACAGCGTTTCTTAAGCAGACCTGTAAGCTCCTCCTGGCTATTGTGTTGATATAGATCTAGATTAAGATAAACGGTCTTACCCTCATGTAAAGCTCTGGAAGCAAAGCGACTTAACTGCATAATGGGTATACCTGATATACCATAATCGGTAAAGATTATTTCTCCCTCTTCTGTCTTAATAGGCTTTCTATCTATATAGAGTGTGGCTTTAGCCATAGTACGGACTCCAGATATGGTTTTGCAGAATTTATCTGGAGATTTTAAAGAAACCAGAGCAGGTAGAGGCTTAATGATCTTGTGATTAAATGTCTTAGCAAGTTCATATCCACTTCCATCAGAGCCAAGCTTGGGCGATGCGCAGCCCCCAGTTGCAAGTATTAAGACCCTACCATGGTAGCTTGCCCTGCTATTATCTGATTTAACTGTAATAAGAGTAAAATCTGGTTGATTAACTTCTATTACCTTTTCATTATATAGAATATCTATTTTTAATCTCTCACATTCCATCAGCAATACTGAAACTATACTGGCAGCCTGCTCGGAATTCGGATAGATATAACCATTTCTATTCTTGGGAATAATACCTAGCTCCTCAAAGAAGTTTATAGCAGAATTATTATCAAAATTAGACAGCACCCTCATAGCATATGTACTGTCATCAGAACGGTAGCAATCCGGAGATTGGTGTATGTTGGTGTAATTACACTTACCATTACCGGTTGCCAGTATTTTTTTACCGGCCTTTTCCTTCTGTTCTATAATAAGAACCGAGCCACCAGATCTGGCGGCGGTAATTGCGGCGACAAGGCCGGATGCGCCCGCACCTACGACAATAATATCATAATTCATCCTTATAAGCCTCTCAAAATTTTATCAGACAAATATATATATCTGACCTTACATTTGTTCCATTATATTTTAAAGAACCTATTAATTCAAGGCTTTCTTATAATATTTAATATAATGTTCTCTAAAATTTAACCAACTTCTAATTTTATATACTAAAATAAAGTGGCTGTCACATAAATAATTAAGGGAGTGTATATATTCCATCACACACCCCCTCTTACATTTATGCGGCAACCTATTTGTTATATACATTATATAAGTAATCTAGCTGGTATAACTTTCAAGTAGTGCGTATAATTCTTCAATATTATCTATATAGATTCCATTACTTAAGGCTATTCTATCTTCCTCAGGAAGATTCTTGGCTTCAATATGGGTGTAATCATAGACAGATTTCAAGTCGCTATTATAGACAACTACATATCCATTTTTAACAACTACATAAAATCTGTATGGTACCATATCAGCATCATAGCTTTTTCTAAACTTAACAGATTTATCTGAAAATGATAAGAGCTCATATGATAAGAGTCCCTTATTATACTCAGATAAGGTCAAATCCCTCATATATTCGTCAAGATAACTTTCCACCTCTTCCCTAGTAAGTCCTACTATATCGCCTGGGGGATTTTGCTCCGACTGGACGAGGGTACCTTGCTTACGATCATAAATTTCAAGAATATATTTTGTAGTAGGTAGAATAACAGGGTCTGGTTGAACTGCAGCAGATACAATTTCATCTGAAGTAGATGCTTCTACCTCATCAATAGCCTCATTGGACTCACTGGGCATAGAAGGATTATCATAAAGAGCGGCGAACTCATTGGACCGCTCTATTGCCTTTTTATTAAATTGCCTTAAAGCATGCTGATAGCTTAAATAATAGCATCCAGTAAAAAAAACGGATAAGGTTAAAAAAGATAAGAGATAAANATATGCCTTTTTGAGCTTCATAAAACCACTCCTTCGGCATATATTATCTCCATTATTTACATTTATATACAACGCCTACTATTAAATATATATTTTGTAAGTAGCAAAAACGTCATCCTATTACTTCAAAATATGTGCCCATTTTAAGAAGCGAATTATATAATCACCTCTGGGTAAGTTCTCAAGCTCCTCCTCTGATACTCCTTTCATCAATATCAGCAGGGTAAAATATACTATGACTGCCAGAAACATAGCAATTATTGTGGCAAAGGAATTGCTTCCCGTCCATTTGTGAAGCCCCAAATGTGTAAAGTAAACTATAATACCCATTAGTCCTGAACTGACAGTAGGTATGATAAATGTCTTTGTAAGTTCTTGCTTGTATTCTAAATATTTTTCAATAGATATCCAGTTAAGTATTGATACTACTAAGGCAAAAGTAACATTACCAATAACAAGGGAATATCCGCTAAGGGAAGTGTACTTTAGTAAAAAGTATACCAGAGCCACATGAAATCCTAAGGAGATAGCAGAATTTATTACCGGAATCTTAAGCTTATTAATTCCCTGTAGTATGGCGGTAGTTACGGTTGATAATGAATAGAATACAATAGCTATTGCGCCAAGACTTAGATAATTGGCTTCCAGCTGATTTGCCCCTGGAAAAAGCATATCAAGTATGGGATAGGCCAAGACTCCCATCCCTACTGCTGAAGGAATGGCAATTATCATATTGAACTTAATTGCTATATGGGTCTTGTTACGAATCACATTATCCATTCCCTTAACCTTTGCAGCTGTGATGCTGGTTACAATAGCAGCACCGATAGCTGATGCTATGGCAACAGGAACATTTGAAAGGTTACGATATTTATTATTATATTTACCCATTAGATCTCTAATGTTTTCTACTGAATACAGGCTACCGGGAACAGTATTTTGAAATACTGCATTGTCAAAGTATGTAACCTCCTTAGTAGCCATTATATTGCCAAACATAGCATTATCAATCACACCACTTATATGGTATACGGTCTGACTTAGAATTATTGGTGATATAGTGACCACCAACATCTTTAATATATCTTTATAGGAATCAAGGTATGTATTCCTATCAGCAATAAGCTGTCTTCGTAATACAGGCCTATATACAGCGTAGACAAACAAAAGAAACATGAGTCCGGCAAGAGCACCTATTAGTGTACCTAGGGTTCCACCGGCGGCTCCATATGCGTCTATATTAGCAGAAGCACTATAGCTTTTCATTAAGTAATAGGCTGCGAATACACTGACTAGGGCATTGACTATTTGCTCAATAACCTGTGATATTGCAGTAGGAATCATGGTATTCTTTCCCTGATAAAANCCTCGCAAAACACCCATTATGGCAAAAACAAATAAGGTAGGTGACAAAACCCTTATCGGAAGAACAAGATTTGGATCATTATTTATAACATTAGCAAAGAAATCTGCTCCAAAGAACAATACCAGAAAGGAGACTAAACCGATAACAAAGGCAAAGCCCATAGCACAGACAAATATTCTATAGGTATTCTTGTGTTCTCTATTTATTGTCTTGGCAGCTACCAACTTAGATACTGCCAGTGGTAGGCTGTATGATGATAGAATTAGTGCTAAGCCATATAATTCATAAGCAATTGAATATAGGCCCATGCCCTCATCTCCGATTATTCTTGTCATAGGTATCCGGTATACCAGACCTATAACCCGTACAATTAAAGATGCAACAGCTAATATACTGCCCTGTATCAAAAATTGATTATCGTTTCTTTCTGTAACCATGTTCCTCTCCTTTATCCTTCGGTAGAAAGTAATTATTCTATAATAACATCCTTAATACTATTGTTGGGGAAAATTGCAATATAGGTTTTTCCAGGATTTATCGTTAATTCTACCCCTGTAGAATCGTAATATCTCATCCATTTTTTCTTCTCGTTTTTCTTCCAAGTAATATCTATCTTCTTACCATTTGATATATAATATCCGCTTCCTTGGGCATCTTCTATGTCCATGGTTTGATAGCCATTCTTATCTATGTTCCATTCCTTTACGAATTGAACAATAATATTTTTAAAAGCTAGCTGCTGTCCGGTATTGGAGTCCTTATGGGCTTCTCCAAATTGATATCGTAGGTAGTGTTTATTCTCTGGGTTATAATCAAAATAGGGCTTATTATTTGGATACTTAATAGATACCTTATTACAGGTTATACCATTATCCAGGTCCCTATCCTCGTCATAGAAGCTATAATGAGGCTCAAATTTATCCTTATGATCTGTCTCATATCCCTTTTGCTTAATACCTGCAAGAATTCTATCAAGACTTGTAAATGCATTATGGGGAGCCTTCATACTTTTATCACGATAAAAAACTGTAGTTCCAATCCCCGTTTCACCATCAAGGTTATCTAGACCAAGATTCTTAAGCTTTGAGACAGCATATTTTGTCTTACCATAATGAATATAGATAGCATCATATTCATCTGCAAAGCTAGCAAAATAATGTCTTGAGCTTCGGACAGAGCCAATCCTATCACCAGTAAAATTCTCACCAATAGCAAGCAGTCTTGTGATGCCTCCCTCGACTAGAGCCTCATATACAATATCAGCTTGTCCTATTCCCCATTGATTTCTGACAGTCTTAAAATTACTAAATTGTATGGCATAGGGCCTTTTGTTAGCATTTTCAATTGGTATCCAGAGTCCGGTTAGATTACTTTTAACCTCATTCTCATGGGTATCTATTGGCTCAATTGTTGGCTCAGGTGTAGCTATCTGGGTAGGTGTAGGCGCCTTGGTCACATCAAAATCCTGAATTATATTGTCATTTATAGGTTCTTTCTTCTTTTTACAAGCAATCATAGCAATTGATACTAATAATATAAGAAGAATTATTCTTAGGTTTTTTCTCATTTAATCCTTACCTCTCAAAGCTTTATCTATTAATGTTCAGTCTTTTTAATACTTCTTCCTGCTTGTATTCCATGTCCCTTCTATCCTCATCAGACATATGATCAAATCCCATAAGGTGAAACATACTATGTGCCGTTAAAAAGGCTATTTCTCTAGTAATGGAATGTCCGTACTCCTCAGCCTGAGCTAGAGCTCTATCAACTGATATAACTATATCACCAAGTATTAGCTCCCCAGTTTCAGGATTAAAAGTATCCATGGAATTCTCATCTATATTAGTAAAATCACCTGCTATTTCATAAGAGGTCGCAGGAAAGGAAAGCACATCCGTTGCTTTATCAATACCTCTAAATTCCTTATTTATATCTTTAATTTCATTATCATCTGTAAGCAGAATACTGATTTCTGTCTCATAGGGGCATTCTTGGTAATCAAGACATTCCTGGACAACACTATTAATAAGCTCATGATAATCAATATTTAGCTGCCTTGTGGCTTCATATTCTAAATGAATTGTCAAAGAGAACCTCCTCTAATATTTACTCTAATATTTATAATTTCACCTTGCCTGTTCTATATTCATCTTGATAGAATTCTTTTAAAAGCTTAAAATCCTTAACTGATAGTCCTGAATCATCAAAAGTTCCTTTGTCCATCCTCATTCTAAATATATTGTCAATTATCTTATCAGCAGTATATTTCCCTTGACCTGATTTCATTATGTATTCGATGGTAGATGCCACATTATCTGATATCATAACAATGGCTGATTCAATAGATGTAGGCTTATCATGCTTAATACTATGTTGCTTAAGTATTAATTTTAACTCCTCAGGAAATGAATAATCATCAGCAAGTTTTAAGCCTTCTTCAATGTAATTTTTACCTATGACCTTACCAACCTCATGATAATATCCTCCTGCCCTAGCTAAGTCTTCATTGGCTCCTATAAGCTTAGCAGCTCGTCCAGATAAATCACCTATATGTATGCTGTGCTGATAAAGTTCCTCTGAGTATTCTTTAATTTTTACTATTAGATCATTATCCTTAGATAGTAATAAATCATAGCTGGCCCTCATATTCCTATCTAATAAAGAGCTATTGTTATCCTGCTGTCTATTATCATATTCTGCTATATTTACCGTGCCTTCCTGGCTCAATCTCTCGCTATCGGTCTGGTATATCATATCTTTATTAGAAGGCTTATCAGTCTTAACAACTCTCTCATATATGACTGACAATAAAAAGGCGGTAACAAGTACCGCTAAGATACTAAATAAAGATGCCAAATAATTGGTATTTGCTCCTTCTTCAAAGATAAAATTATTCATTAGAAAGGCTAAAGTAATATATGATGATAATAGTATAATTGAAGAGTATATTACTGTAGATTTATTCCTTAAAGAGTTTGATAACAAGGATATCAAGATTCCCATAATTAAAAAATGTATAATAGCTTCTGTTTTCAAAGATAATACTGTGCTTAGTAAAATAGTATGATTGAAATAAACTAGAAGTCCCAGCTTATTATCAATCAGCATGGCAATAAGCAAGCCACCAATTATCCAAAAACTATAGATTTCTGGATTGCCTTGCAGTAAAATCACTAGCATAGGAAGCAAATATAAGCATAATATAATAGCTTTAGATAATTTAACCTCTAATATATTAATCTGCATGCGAATATATAGCACTAATGCTGAGGTCAGTAGTAAAACCATGAATGTAAGCTTTAAACATTCTATTAAATCAATTTTAATTATAAAGGATGAAATAATAATGGTTAATACTGAAAGAAAGGGTAATAGACTAAGAAATATGGTATTTCCGGTATTTTTCTTAGGCTTTACCACAGTAGTAGAACTATCTTCGCTTATGCCTATTAAGTCCTTATCTGCTTTCATATCGATTACTCCTGATTTTTTCTGCTCTCATACCTTTTTTTATCTTTGAATATACCTTATGTCCCTGTACTGTCCTCTCATTACGCTTTTGTCTTTCCTCATATGCATCATATGCTTTAACAATCTTTTGAACAAGGGGATGTCTCACAACATCCTGTCCAGTCAAATAGGAAAACCCTAAATCTTCAATCTTAGAAAGTACCTTAATTGCCATATCTAATCCAGANACCACACCNTTAGGTAGGTCCTTTTGACTCAAGTCTCCTGTTATGACCACCTTAGAGCCATAGCCGATTCTTGTTAAGAACATTTTCATCTGAGCTGGGGTTGTGTTCTGCGCTTCATCTAATATGATAAATGCATTATCAAGAGTTCTTCCTCGCATATATGCCAAGGGAGCAACCTCTATAAGTCCTTTTTCAGAATTCTTTATATATGCTTCAGGCCCCATTATTTGATGCAGGGCATCATATAGAGGCCTAAGATATGGGTCTACCTTACTTTGAAGATCACCGGGAAGGAAACCAAGCTTTTCTCCAGCCTCAATAGCTGGCCGTGTAAGAATTATTTTATTTACCTGATCATTTTTAAAGGCAGTTATGGCCATAGCCATAGCAAGATAGGTCTTACCAGTTCCGGCAGGACCTATTCCGAATACAATCATTTTCTTACGTATCTGGTCCACATATTTTTTTTGACCAATTGTCTTGGGCTTAATAGGCTTTCCATTAATGGTATGGCAGATAAGTTCCTTGTCTATTTCAACGATTTCTTTTTCTTTCTGCTCAAAGGATAAGGATAGGGCATAATTGACCTGTTGTTCTGTTATATCATTGCCTCTTTTTGAAAGCTCTAAAAGCTGCAAAAATACTCTCTTTGCTTTAGCCACATCATCTACATTACCTACTAACTTAATCTCGCCATTTCGCTCAATAATAGTCACATTTAATGTCTTTTCAATTATTTTAATATAGCTATCAAAATTACCAAAAATATTCTTTTCATGCTCTATGGGTATGTCAATTATTGTCTCCGTTATGCTCATCCGACTGATTAATCCTCCACTCACTTTCATCTACTATTCTATATTCCCAGGCTGGTTCTTCCACTAATATTACTCCCTGGGCTATACATGAATTATTCTTAATATCTATTGTAACATTATTTCTGTAAATATAAACCTCATTTTCTGCCAATTTATCAAAATATGCTTTTAGTCTATCCTGCGCTATTTTTATAGCCTCATCCTCAGTATATTTGTTCTTCTGTTCTATATATTCCCTTATGGTTACAGTTCCATATTGGAAAGGAAGATAAAAAGAGTCGGTAATATGACTCGTATTTTCGTCTACAATTATATCACACATACTATAGGAATATCTAGGATTATATAAAAATAATTTTCGCCCAAATAGGCTTATGTAATAGCCGGTTTTCTTGTTATCCGTGTATATCCTTTTAGTGTAGGTCAAGGGAAAGGAGTCATAGTAATCGTAATAAGACTTAGATACAATATCTGCACTGGCTATTACAGGCTTTTTATTAAGGACAAGGCCAAAATCATCTATCACATCTACCACTCCAGATACCAATATATCCCCTTTTCTAACTACATCACCAGGCTTAACTAATGGGGTACCCGTTCTTGTCACTATCTCCTTAATCACTGCATCTTTAGTTGCTACAAGATGGCTAGGAGCTGTGGGGCTAATTATTGGTTTAGGCATATTGGTTTCTGTTATCCTAATAATCAACCGGGTTCCCTTTACCTCAGCTGATACCCATCCAATATCATCATAAGCAAGCCTTATCTCCTCTTCAATCTTACTGCCGTCAATGTTTTTTTTCTTGATTCCAGCCTTAATATCATGGGTTGAGAGAAATTTAATTAATGCTTCAGGTGTATATTTTGAGCCTCCTATAATACTTATATCCCAAATATATAATGACATAATATAAACTAGGATTAAACAAATTAATATACCAAGAAAAAAGCCCTTTCTTCTTCTGTTCTGATGTAGAAAAAAAGGCAGTCCATGTTTTTTATCTATTTTAGGAATTAGTCTGGTTTTTCTAAAGATTGGTTTAAGCTTTTTATAATTTCTAACTGACAAATTGAATCTATAGAATTCATTAGCTCTGACTATGTTCCAAATATATATTCTTCTATTACTACATAGATTAATAAATCGCTCAGGCGAAGTACCACTTATATGTATAGTCAGATATCCAAGAAGCCAGTATTTCAGTCTTCTTAGCATATATTAACGCCCTCCCCTTGGATGGATTTTCTTAAATTACTCATAATGTATGGTTTTAATAAATCCTGTAACCTTCATCTCATCCTCTGTAAAATATAAAATATTGAGCTCCTTACCTTCTATACAGATCTTGCATGCCTTAGCTTGAACCCTTAATAAGCTGTCATTATATTCTATTATACTTTTATAATTCTCAAGACATATTTCATTTCTACCGGTTGCTGTGATAATTGGTGCTCCTGCTAGGATATCTGCTGGCAGGTTAATACGACTGGACAACTCCTCAAGACAAGATAAATTAGGTTCAACTTTTTTCTTCTTTCTGTCTATTCCTTTATATAAGGTATCCTTTGCTTCCTTCTTAAATTTATTATGCGATGATTTAAGGCTTTTACCCATGGAATCCCCCTAAAATCCATACTGAATTGGGACTGCAGTAATCCTTCTATGATTTTGCAACGTCCGGATACTGTTATTAATATATGATTTTCACATTTAATGTAGACTAATATAAAACAAAAAACTTCCAATGATAACATTGGAAGTCCTTTTATTATTATTAGTATTTACGCTTTCTTGCAGCCTCAGACTTTTTCTTACGCTTTACGCTGGGCTTTTCATAATGCTCCCTCTTACGGATTTCCTGTTGGATACCGGCTTTCGCGCAGTTTCTTTTGAATCTGCGGAGAGCACTATCTAATGTT
>JGI24709J26583_10001070_pt1 | contig 23202 bp, 20 predicted proteins | sample BioPla2DNA1_FD_26583 | JGI IMG/M metagenome (IMG submission 26583) | reverse complement strand
CTAAGAGACATGCTCATACTAATAGAACTGTATTAGATAAATTATCAGAATCTACAGTTAAAGAATCCTACGATTTATCTAAATTTATTACAGATGATGATCTTGCTGAAGCTGGTTTTGCTGAAGAAGATCATACACATAATGTTGATGATATAGTTGAAACTGAAGAAAAACAGTTTGTAACTGCAGCTCAAAAACTTAATTGGAATTCTAAGACAAATATAGTTCTTTCTAAAGAACAGCCTACAAATCAAGTAGCAGGAGATATTTGGTTTAGCATAATAGAATAATGAATCGAGGTGAAATACTATATGGATCTAAATGTCTTAATGAACGTTAAGAATATAGACGGTAGTTATAGCAATGTATATATTAAAACTAAAACATCAAATATTGTAAACGATGATGGTGAAACTATAGATGATATTTTAAATCAAATGAATAGTAAAATTATTAAATTACAATCTATGGTTGAAGATCATATAAATCCATTTAGTATGACACTATATTCAAATAAAAATATTGTAGAATTAGGTGAGGTTGTAGACTCCATTAACTTTGGATGGTACTACAACCGTCCTCCTTATTCTCAAGAATTTGAAGGTATAGTGTTAGATAATGAAGTACGAAATTATACTTATACTGAACCAATAGCTGACACCAGATCATTTGTTTTGTCAGCTGTCCCTAGTGAAGGTGGTATCAGTAAAACAGCTACATTAACAATTAAATTCCTTAATGGAATTTATTATGGTGTATCTGAATCAACAGAATATAATAGTGAATTAATTTTATCATTAGAAAATAAAGAATTAACTGAAGTTAAATCAAGAAATATAACAGTTGATTCTGGTAATAATAAATATATTTATTATTGCTTACCAAAACGATTAGGAGAGGTATCATTCAATGTTGGAGGATTTGATGGTGGTTTTGAACTAGTTGCAACTATACCATTTACAAACTCCAAAGGATATACTGAAGATTATTATGTTTATAGATCAGATAATCCTGGATTGGGAAATATCGAAATTAAAATTCAATAAGATGGAGGTGCATTAAATGCCAATTCCAGTAATTTCTAAAATAGTTCAGAGAAATAATGGTAAATTTAAATTAATGGATGCTGCAAATGTTTCATATGACGGTTCAGAAGAAATTAGTATAAAAGATAAAGTTGATGAGTTGGCTAAAAAACATATATGTTTTATAATAGCCGATGCTGTTCAAGGTGTACAACCATTTGAATGTATATTCCCTTATAATGGTAAAATAGAATCAATACATGCTGTTTGTACTACTGAAAATGGTGGTAATGTAGAACTTGATATAGAGAAAACTGCTCTATCAGATAGAGCTATAAATATATGGACAAGTATATTAGATGATAATAAATTTATCATAAATGAAGACGGTACTCAATCGTATACAATACAAGATGATACTGTAAACAAATATGATATATTTAGAATATCAGTTTTAAATAATACAATTATAAATTCATTAACAATTAACATTGAAGTAAATATCAAATAAAGGAGGAGTTTTTTATGTCTACAGAACCAAAGATTGTTTTAATGGATGCAAATAATGAACAACCTTTAAGAAAGTGGAGAGCAACTCAAACTAAAGAATTTGGTCTTCCTGTAACAGCTGATCTTTTAGTAGAAGGTGTAAAATATAAAATAGTTTCAGTTGGAGATACAGATTTTACTGCAGTTGGTGCTGCAGATAATAATGTTGGAACAGTATTTGTTGCAACAGGTGTAGGTGAAGGAACAGGTACTGCTGTTCAGATGATCACTAGATACAATGTAAAATCTGGTGAAGGGAGTGATGTTCTTAACTTCATGGTTTGGAATAACCGAAAATGTAATGAAGTTATAGATCTTGAAATTAAATCAGGAAGCACTACATCTGAAGATATTGTTATTAAATTAGACGGTATTGATTACACTGTAACAGTTGATGCAAATACAGATACTGATATAATTGGTGCTGCTATTATAGATGGTATGAGAGCACATGTTGATTTCAATAATGCATGGGAAGCTACTTTAATTCCAGCAATTGAATTTGATGGTGTAAAAGTTGCAAATACTATAGTAACATTTGTTGCTAAAGATACTGAACCTAAGGGAGATTATCTATTCAATGCTGGACAAACTGGTATTGATGGAATTATAAAAAGAATGCTTGAAGGTAATCCTGCAACAGAACCTGTAAGTAAGATTACTGATGCAAGAATATATATCAGAGATGATCAAGGTGGTATTAGCTCCGATGTTGTTAAAAACAAGTGGGCTTGGATTAAGAATGAAACAGATGCTGCTTACACTAATATCGGTGTTGATATTAACAAAGATACAGGTGTAACAACTGAATATGATTTAAAATTAAAAGCTGTGAACAGTGCAGTAGCTCTAGGTGAAATTCTTGGAGATGTAAATACTGGAAGCTTAGCTGATGACAAGAACTATGATAAGTTGTCATTATTCATGAAGCCACCAGTAACAGGAGTTGCTCAAGGATTAAGACAATGGAAATTAATTATAACATATAACTTTACCTAAAGTTTACTTTTTTTTAAAAAATAAATAAAAGCATCTCATTTATATGAGATGTTTTTATTTTATATTAAATATAAATAAATAGAATGGGAGAGGATTTAACATGGATAATATTTTAAGAATGTCACCTACTAAATCAAGATTATTTATCTGGTTTGCTAAATATGATAATAATGATTATTTTTATGAATATGATACCAAATTTAATGAATTTGATAAAATTAATAAAGATATAATGGTACGTTTTGGATTAACAGGAATGAATATGATAATGAGTTATGATGTAGCTACTGGTATTTTTGATATATGTGGTAGAAAATTATCATTTATATATAAAGATAAAGANGGNAATGAATTTAAATTAACANATACTGGAAAAGTTTATAATGATTGTATCAGTTATAAATCTGCAGAAACTGTTTTAATTGGACAAAATCAAGGACGTTCAATTATTAATGGATATCATTTTGGATATAANGTTAAATTAGATAAATTTAACTTAAAGATTATAGTTCATTTACCTATGGAAGGTAGTGTAAATATGGATATAAGTATTACATCCGATGAAAATATGGATGGAGAATTACAAATTATAAGAAATGAACAATTATACAAAACTGTACCTATGCAACTTAACAAAAACCAAACTTCCAATGTAAATTGGATAGTGGTATAAGGAGGTATAAAATATGGCTAGCTTATCAAATATATTATTGTCCAAAACTTATATACCTGATGGTGGATCTACTATAAGAGTTTCATTTAGAGTTTCAGATGAGCAAACTCAATTAGATGCCAAATATCAGATATATTTAAATGATGTACTGCTTAAAGAAAACTCATTAACAGCAACTCCTTATTCTGTAAATGAGGATGTATTTTTATCAACTGGTGGTATATTAAAAATTTCTTTAATAGATTCTAATAATGTTACAACTGATTGGACTTATGAATTATATGATGAAAATAGAGATACTTTTACTATTCAAAGACGTTTAGAATATGATACATCTACAATATTAAATAATGCTAAGATAGTTAGCGGAGAAGGTGTTACATTAGATAATAGTAATACAGGTGAATTATTAATAGAAGTTCCAACTACAGGAAAAGCTAAATTATCTTCAATAGTTATAGATGGAAATACAGATGGTCAACAATCTTTAGATATTGAAATAGAACCATCTCAGATAGTAGAATTAGATGATTATACAGAATATAGCTATCCTATAGAAAAAACTAAATATGATGGTATTAATTCATTTACTTTAGATGATACTAATAATATTCTTAATATGAATGTAAATGTTCATAGAAATAAAGAAATTCAATTATCTAAAGATGGTATAAACTTTGTTGGATATGATGGGGTAATTTGGACTCCAGATGTTAAAATGAGTGAGGCTGATGTTGAAGCTTTAACTGAATCTGATTATAGTAAATTTCATAATACTGCATATGAAGAAAGATTATTTATAAAGGTTGGTCTGGATAGTAATAATACGGTTGATCCTATATTAGTATCAAAAATAACTAGTAGATTTGCAGATAATCAACCACCTACAGTACAAAATATGTCTTTATCATTATCATCTATACATGATGAAGAAACATTCTTATCTGCAAAAATGATAGATTCAGAGGGAGATAGAATTGAATATAGAGTTATGATCAAGAAAGCTAATTCATTTGATTTTGAACAAGCTATTCCTGCTTCTGGATGGATTGAAGTTACTAATAATACCGATATAACTCATGCTCTTAATAAAGATTATTTTGAACTTGGTACTAATAATATCAAAATTCAAACAAGAGATCACAGAGGAGCTGTAAAAGATAGCCAGGTATTAGATTTACAATTTATAAATAGTGCTCCTATTCAGGCAAGTTATATCTGTAATGATTTTAATTTGCAAGCATTAATTAATGATGAAAATGGAGATGCTGTTGCTTATAGAATATTAATCAATGGAGTTCAAAAATTCCCAACAGAGGGTTATACAGCATTTGAACCAACACCAAGATTAATAGATTATTCTTGGGACAGTTCTGATTTAATCTTTGGTCTTAATAATGAAATAATATTAGAAGTAATAGACCCATTTAAAGGTGTATTGCAATTAAAATCAAATGTTATTGGTACTTACAAAGGATTATTATTTAAAGACGAATATGGCAATTATTATAGCACTGATAAGGCCGAAATACTTAAGTATATAGACCTTGGTCAACATACTGCTGGTAGTTTAACAACTCCAAAGAGAGTTATATTAGAAAATCNTACTGGTGGNTCAATTGGTAATGTAAAAATAAAAGTTTCAGATGAAACTGTTTATGAAGGAATAGATATGACNATAAGTCCTACTCTAACCCCATACAATGGAACAAAAGAGTTAGTTATTCCTTATACTTTAAACGATAAAGATACTTTCAACTTCTATGTAAGAGTAAAACTCGATAGATTTGTTGAGAAAACAGGAGAAGTTTTATTAAAGTTAGAGGTAGAATAGTCTGTAAAAATCCAATACAATGGAGGTGAGATAATTGAGTAATGCTTCATGGGTTAAAATAGATGTCCGAGCATTATTTGATGGTATATATGGAGATATTATTCCTAGTCTTGAACGATCTAGTAATTACTCTTCAGATATTTATATAAGACCATCAAATATAAGTATGGCTAAAATTAGTGTAGTACCACCAACAATATATAAAAAACAACTAATTCCTACTAAGGATACTTATATAGATTCTAGTAAAGTTGTTTTAAATTACGGTACCGAGCAATCTTTATTAGTAGATAAAAATAAAGCCAATTCATATATGTCCTTTTCTTTAAAAGATATACCTGAAAACGCTGTTATCGAATCTGCTAAATTATGTTTTTATAAAGAAAACTATACAAATTCAATCAATTTAAAATTAGCTAATACANCTGATGATTATGAAGAAATAGGTTTAACTTATTTAAACAATCAAGGTATTGATACTGATTTATTCGAGATTCAATTACCAGATGAATCATCATATGTATCAATAGATATGCTATATTATGTTTTGAATTGGTATGAAAATACTCATTATGAAGATAAAGCATTCGTGTTTAAAACTTCAAATGATGAACCAATAATTATTACAAGTAAAGAAGGACGTAATAAACCATATCTAGAAGTTGAATATTATATCAAAAATCAAAATATTGGTGTTAGTGAAGTTTATGGTGAATTATATCCTATTTGTATAAGAGATATAGAAATTGATAATGAAATATTTGTTGAAAGTAACACTAGAGAGCTTTATATTCAAGGTGAAATCAATATAATTTCTATTCAAAATCAACTTGATATTGATGGTTGTATTGAAACTATTAATTCAAGTATATTAGAATATAATGCAGAAACTAATATTTTACAATATTCTAATACATTAAAAACCGAAATAAATGAAATAGTTCCTAATGTCTTAAGAGAAATTGAACTTTTTGCTGAAACTAATATATTAACTCAAACCGCAAATGTTGAAATTCTAGGTGAAATATTACAATTAGTTCCAGGTGAATCTACTTTTGATGGAGAAATTAATATTTTAAGACAAATAGGATCTACTGAAACTTACGGAGAAATTTTAGAATCTCATGTAAGAACAATTAATTATAACGGTGAAATATATGTTAAACAACAATCAGGACAAGTTAGTCATGTAGGTTCATTATTGCCTTCAATAAATAAGACTACTGAATATACTGGTGAAATAAATATTGTTAAAATAAATGCAGAATATCACCATGACGGAGAAATCAATATAATTCTACAACAAGAAAATGTAGAATATACTGGAGAAATAGCTCCAATTATAGACGTTGTATTTGACGGAGAAATCAATATAGTTACTCAAACTGCTAACTTTGAACAACCTTCAGAAATATATATTAAATTAATAGAAGAATCTATTGAATATGAAGGTGAAATAGAGCCATCTATATTATCATATGTAGATTTAGATTGTGAAATTGATATTAATAACATCGGATTCAGTTGGTTATATTATGATGCTGAAATAATGATAGCAGCCCCAAATATAACTAAGGGTTATGTATTTATATTATAATAAAAATGGTATCCAGAATATTATCTGGATACCGTTATTTTACAAAAAAATATAAAAATTAATTTTATACATAACATCAAAGTAATTTAATTATATTTTAAATTATTAAATTTCTAAAAAAAAATTTAATAATTAATAATTCAGATGTTATTACATGACCTAAGGGGTATTTTTTATTTTAGAGAACTTTAAGTTCTCTANAATTTTTTATTGTTTAATTTATTCTTATTATCTGATATCTCCAATATAATAATTAAACATGTAAATAAATATAATTTCATATTATATTGGAGGTGAACTTAATTGATAGATAATAGTATTACCTATCCTAAAAAAATTTATCATCATATGAGTACAAATAATAAATCTTTTTTAGATATGCATAACTTTCTAAAAGCAAAAGGAATACAAAATAATAAATTCTTTTTAGTATTATTAGATCCAGATTTAGCTGGAGTAGATCCTAGAGATCCTAGATTAAATGCATTTATGAAACAAAAGATATTAAGAGAATGTATAAATAATTATTGGTATTTTATAAGAGAAATAGTAAGAATACCAGATCAAGGTGGAACCAAAGGTTCAGGTGTTCGATATAAATTACATCGTGCTAATTTAGCATTTAATTTCTGTGTATCTATGAATATGAATATATTCTATGAAATACCAAGACAGCAAGGTAAAACTGCTGCTGTTATAACAAGACTATTATGGGAATATAACTTTGGTAGTGTAAATAGTGAGTGTATTATGGTAAATAAGAAACATGAAGACTCTAAATTAAACTTACAAAGATTAAAAGACTATAGAGATGCTTTACCAAGTTATTTACAAATGGCAGAAACATTTGGTAAAGATGGAAAGAAGATAAAAGCTACCAATACAATTGAATCTATACAACATCCTCTAAATGGTAATAGAATTAAGACTTTACCTGCTGCTAGAAATAAAGTTGCTGCTAATGGTCTTGGTAGAGGTATGACTATACCTAGAATGCACTTAGAAGAATGGGCATTCGTTCCATTCAATGAAACACTATATCTTGCTGCAGTTCCAGCATTCAAAACAGCATCTATGAATGCTAAAAAAAATGGAGCTCCTTATGGTATTATAATAACCACAACCCCTGGAGATTTAACTACAGATGAAGGTAATTTTGCTTTCTCAATGAAAGAAGATGCAACAAAGTTCTCAGAATTATGGTATGATATGTCTTATACTCAATTAGAAGAACTTATTGCAGCTAATACTAATTCATCATTTGTATATATTAGATANACATATCAACAATTNGGATTANGTGAAGATTGGTTTAAGTCAATGGTAATAGACATGCAACGTAAATGGCCTGAGATCAGAAGAGAAGTTCTTCTTGAATGGGCTAAAACTGCTACTAATTCACCATTTAGAAAAGAAGATTTAGATATCGTTAAATCATTGATTAAAGAACCTATTAAACAAATAATGTTTATGGGTAAATACTTATTTAATATTTATGAAGAAATTCAAGATATTAGAAGATATCCGCCTTTGATAGGCGTCGACGTATCTGGAGGATTTAATCGAGACTCCTCAGCAATAACCGTAGTTGATTCTAGAACAACAAGAGTAGTAGCTGATTTAAATTGTAACTACATTAGTACTGTTGATCTAGCTAAAGTTATATATCAATTGGTTTCTAATAATTTACCAAATGCTATAGTGAATATAGAACGTAACGGTGGTTTTGGTGCTTCTGTATTATCAAAACTAGTTACAACTTCAATTAAGAAGAATTTATTCTATGAAATCAAAGATAAAGTAGTAGAAGAAAGAGCNTTAGGAGNTAATACTATTAGAAAGACAGTAAAAACTAAAGTATATGGTCTAGATTCTACAAAAAATACAAGAGATTTATTAATGCAAATATTAAAAGAAAGAATGGAATATCATAAAGATAAATTTATATCTCCATATATTTATGAAGAATTAGAAACTCTTGAAGTAAAAAGAAATGGTAAAATTGAACATGCAAATACTGGACATGATGACCAAATATTCTCATATTTAATGGCATTATATATTTGGTATGAGGGTAAGGATTTAATGGAAAGATGGGGACTACAAAAAGGAACCATCAAGACCGATGAAGACATAGATGAAACTTATGAATCATTAGAAGATAAATATGATAATATAGTTGAGCAATTAGATATAATGGATGATGAATCTCCATCTCAAGTCAAAGCACAATTAGATTATTTGAATTCAGTTAAAGCTATTTCATTTGAAGATTGGATGCATTCTGAATATGAAAAAGATGAACGAGCTATGGAAGAATTGTTATCTACTAAATTAGGAAGAAAAGCTTATAAAGAAAAGTTTAACGATCCTAATGTATCTACAATAATGCAGTATAAAATACCTGATAGTGTATTTAATGATTTTTATCAATAGATATTATTATAGAATATAGTATATACTATATTCTATAATATTTAATATAGTAGGAGATTCTGTTGCTGTAGTGGCTGATCAACGAAGATGGACTGTAGAAAATAAGACATCNCAAAGCTCAATTATATCTACTGGTATAGTGAATAAAAATGCCACTACTGTTATTAGTAGGAATAATGGAAATNAAAAATCTGCTTATATGCCTAATTATTCTTTAAGAAGTTCATCTAGAAATTGGTTATTAGGTAAATATATAAATGATGACATTTATGGAGGAGGAAACTTCTATGAGCTTATAGTATATGATAAAATACTTACTACACAAGAAGTTATTTAGATTGAGACCTATTTATCTTCTAGATATAATCTACCTATAGCTCAATATGATTATAGTCTATTATCAAGATTCCTAATAAAACAATATAATAATTATTATACTATAAAGAGTTCATCATATGAACCTATAGGTGCAACGTATATACCTATACCAATACAGGGAAACAACCCAACAGCTCAAGAAGTTAATGAATATACATTTGAGTATTTATCAGATTTATTTACAGAAATAACTATAGATGGTGAAACATTTAAACCTATAGATAAATTATTTAAGGGCTTTGAAATAAAGATGTATAAATTAAAATAAAAGGAGGCAACTAGACATGGGATTAAACTATCATTCAATATTCTTATTAGAAGATGGTACAGTAAGAACAGTAGGACGCAATGACTATGGACAATGTGGTACTAGTAATACTAATACTCGACAATTATCTTTATATACTATACCTAATCTAAATAATGTAAAACAGATAGCATGTGGAGGAACTCATACAGTATTTTTATTAGAAGATGGTACAGTAAGAACAGTAGGATATAATGAATATGGACAATGTGGTACTGGTAAAACTAGTAGTGAACAATTATCTTTATATACTATACCTGATTTAAATAATGTAAAACAGGTAGCATGCGGAGATGATTATACAGTATTCTTATTAAAAGATGGTACAGTAAGAACAGTAGGACGCAATGACTATGGACAATGTGGTACTGGTAATACTAATACTCGACAATTATCTTTATATACTATACCTAATCTAAATAATGTAAAACAGGTAGCATGCGGAGAATATCATACAGTATTCTTATTGAAAGATGGTACAGTAAGAACAGTAGGAAATAATTATTGTGGACAATGTGGTACTGGTAATACTAATACACCTCGATTATCTTTATATACTATACCTAATCTAAATAATGTAAAACAGGTAGCATGCGGAGGTCATCATACAGTATTCTTATTAGAAGACGGAACAGTAAGAACAGTAGGACGTAATATACATGGACAATGTGGTACTGGTAATACTAATACACCTCGATTATCTTTATATACTATACCTAATCTAAATAATGTAAAACAGGTAGCATGCGGATATGATCATATAGTATTCTTATTAAAAGATGGTACAGTAAGAACAGTAGGATATAATGGAAATGGACAATGTGGTACTGGTAAAACTAGTAGTGAACAATTATCTTTATATACTATACCTAATCTAAATAATGTAAAACAGATAACATGCGGAAGATATTATACAGTATTCTTATTAAAAGATGGTACAGTAAGAACTGTAGGAGCTAATGGACATGGACAATGTGGTACTGGTGATGTTGGAGTCCAAACATCATTATATACCATTCAAGGATTAAATAATGTAGAGTCGTTATGGGATGACGATGTAATGATAGCAAAATATCTAATAAAACAATATAATAATTATTATAGTATTAATCCAGAATATTATGATACTAGCAATAAAACCTATATACCTTTAACATTAGAAGGAGGTTTAGTTCCCACTATACAAGATATATATACTTTTGGATTCCGAAGTATTAGGGGTTTAACCGTACAACAAGATATAGATGGTGAAACATTTAAACCTATAGATAAATTTCTTAATAACTTCAAAGTTGTGGCATATATAATAAAATAGCTATATCAAAACTACTATAGGATTGCCCTATAGTAGTTTTTTATAAGATATGTAACACAAAGGTAATAATATATGAATTTTAATAATAATTATAATAAATTATACCTTAAGGAGGAAGTAAGTATGGGCAGAATGACCGCAAATCCAAATTCATATAATATAAGTTTAGAAGGAGAAGTTTCAGATATATTATCACATTTTAATTCAGATTTTGTATTTGATATTATAAAGGATAATATCAATAATCGATTTAATTATTTTCAATTAGCTATGGTAAATATTCCAGCTTCATTTGAAGCTAGATTTAAATCAGCAAAATTACAATTTCCTGAAAATGTGGATCAAATTGAAGAAATTAGAATTGATACCTACAATCAGATATTAAATATATTATCAAATAATTTTAATGTTCAAATAAATTATAATAATATAACAGATGTTTATTCTGCTGCATATTATTTATATGATTTCTTAGTATCTAATTTTTCAAATAATTTAGTAAGTTTCTTTGCCAATTACATAGTAAAGGAAAAGAATAGTTTATATGAAGGATTACAACTAGCCAGATTTAAGAAAAGTAAAGATAGTAGTACAATCTATGCTAAAAAATTATATAAAAATCCAAAATTAGCAATTATAAATGCTAATTTAGATTATGTTATAGATAATATCTGTGTATTTGATATATCATTTTATACAATATTAAATACAATATACCAGGATAAAAATATAATTAAATATCTTAATAATATTTGTTTACCTATTTATGATTTCTTTAAAACAACTTATGCATCATTACTTCAAAGTCAATATAGACCTATATTATTAACTAATATACGTCTTGAAATACAAAGGTTATCTATTAATGAAGATATAGATATAACAAATATAAAATAAAAGGAGTGTTTGACAATGAATAGAAACATTTTAACAGATGAACATATCGAGGAATTATCAAAGATTTTAAAAGATTCTAAAACAGAAGAATCTAAATTAATGGAAAGAATCAATTCAATTGAAGGTGACGTTGATGATAGAAATTATGAAGGAATACCAGAAAATACTGAAGATAATCCATATCCATATAATCTTATAAATAAGGAAGTTATTGAAGCTCAACAATATGTTTCTGTTGATCCTGTAACAGGTGTAGAAACTAAAATTAATTCCCCAGAATTGTCTACTAAATCATTAACCGAAGAATTAGAAAATACCAATATTGAATTAGATCCAGAGATGGGAAAAGATTCTTTAAAAGGTTTCGGTTTATCTGATGAAGAAGCCATGAAAGTATTTGATATCATTTCAAGATATAAAGCAGGAGAAAAATTTAATATTTATCATGAACTTCCAGAAAAGATTCAAAATATTGTAAGAGGGTTAAATGGCTATAACATGGCTACAATCAATGCTACTGCTAGAGATTTATTAAATCATTTTATTAACGAAATGGAATCAGATAAAGCATTTGTAGATTTACAAGTTTCTATAAGTAATGAATTAAAGCAGATAAATATATCTCAAATGTATAATGATGAATTAAAACAAAATATGGAAGTTGAACTTCCAAAGAAGGCTGATGAATTAGAAGCTGCTGGTGAGATAGAAAAGGCTAATACATTAAGAGCTATATCAGAAACATTCATTGACTCTTATACATTAAAGACTGTATTACATGAACTAAATAATAATCAATCAATACGAAAGAAAATTAGAAAAGATTTATCAAGATATAAGAGATTTGTAAATGAATTTAATTATAAATATCTAAAATCAAAATTTAAGATAAAGGATATTAAGTTACTTGAAAAAGTACTTCCTAAAGTATTAAAAAATGAAGGTATAACTGTAGATGATGTTAAGAAATTTATAATTGTTATTTGTAAAGTAACAAAAAATATGTCTCCAGAGAATATTATAGAACATACATTCATGTATTATACTATACAAAATTTATTGATGCTTCAATATGTTGATTTAGATGTTTCCGAATTTGGGAAACAAATATATGATAATGTTGTACAAGCTATTAAATTGATGAAAGAGGTGGAAACAAATGAATGTAATATCAGCAAGAAGTAGCTATAAAACTATCGCTAATATAGAAATTATATATGATGATCAAAGCTCAAAGAATGTAGAAGTTAAGCTTGGTGATATAGTAAGAATTAATTATGTAATATTACCTAGCAAATTAGATACAGTTGAAGGAAAAGTTATAGAAATAGATCACAAAACAGATTTCTTAGTAATAGACTCATCTGAACAATTTAAGAGTTGTGTTGTACAATTAGCTATTGAAAATATTAGAGATATAGAAGTATTATAATTTTCAAATTGGAGGCATTAGTATGATATATAGATTTTCATTCATATTCATACAATTATTCATAATAATATTCTGTAGTTTAAATATGATAATTCGTTTTTACTATGTTAGACATGGTTCAAATATTAGATATAAACTATTTAATTTACTTAAAGCAATATTATCATTATATGTAATATCTTTGGCAGTAACTACTAATTCTATTTTACTATTATTAGTATTGCTGTTATTTATTGAAGGATTAATAATATTAAATAAGTTTTAATAAATAAGAGTTCAACTTAAATGTTGAACTCTTATATTTTTTATATCTTAACAATTTAATAATGGAAGGAGATGATCAAAACAATGTATGATATTCCTAAGTTTTTAAAAAGAGATGGAGAAGCTTTATTATTTAATANTTCAGGAGAACTAATTTACTATGTTCCTGAGGTATATTTTGAAAAAGGTATTGCTGAAGTTATCGGTGAATTTGTAAGCTTATTAGGTGTATTTGATTATGCAATATTTGATGAAAATGGAAAATCATCTGGATTAAAACCTTTTAATTTTCCTACAATATTCTTATGTAGCCCATATACAATTGAGAAACAAAAAGATTTACAATTAACTAAATATTCTGAACCACAAGATTATAGATTATTGAAATTCAAAAAAGACGATAAAGTAGTAGTTTCTGTAAAAGTTCCAAAATCTGTTGAAAATGCTGAAGAATTTTTCAGATTATTTAATACTGGAAAATTACCTACCACAATACCATATGATGAACTTCATAGATATTTTATTGAAAATATAAGATTAAATGGAGAAAATTATGGTATAACTATGCAAGCATTTGGAATGTTAATATCTGAAGTTTGTAGAGATCCAAAAAATAAACAAAAATTATTTAGACATACAGATATTAAAGATATGACTAATTATACTACAATAAATATAAAACAGATACCTAAAACGGTAAGTCCATTCACATCTATTACTAGTGAAAATTGGGATGAGGCTGTAGTAAATGCAATAAGTAATAAAAACGATAAGTATTCACCATTGGAAGTGTTATTCACTAAGTAAGAAAAATAACATATGAATAAAGCATTAATAACTTTAAAAAGTAATATTATTAAAGGAGGTAAAAATAATATGATCCCAACTACGATATTTGAAGTGATCGATAACTCTAAATCAGTGGAAGTTAAAGCCCAAACAACATCTAAACCACTGTTTTTAACAGTAATAAGTTCTGATAAAGGACCTGAAGATTTAAGAATAGTCGATTCTGCAGATATGTTCTACAAATTATATGGTAAGGATATATCTTTTGCAAGACATGGACAACCATTATTACAAGCAGTTAATATAGTTGATAATGGTGGAAATTTATTAGTAAAGAGAGTTGTTGCAAACGATTCAGCATTAGCTAATATTGCTGTTGTTGCAAAACTATCAAAGACTCAAGTTCAAAAGACAGATGCTAAGGGTAGACCAATTTATCAAACTCCTTCAGGAGATGAAACTACTGTAGCAGATGGTAATACTCCAGTAATGATAGATTGCTGTAAGATTAAATATGAATGCAAATCTGTATCTGGTGTTAAAACAATTCAAGCTGCAGCAGCAACTATAAATAGTATGTTGAGCGATGATGATGACAATGGTGGAACATATCCATTATTTGTTATTGCAGACAACGGTAGAGGTTCTAGTCATAAGAAATTTAGAATTTCTCCATTATATGATGATAGTAAATATCTTAACTATATAAGATATTCATTAGAAATTATAGAAAATGATGAGATTATAGAAACTCTTACATTCTCACTAAATCCAATTATAGTTGAAAATGGTGTGAATAAATCTCTTCAAAACGTTGTATCTTTAAGCTCAAATCAGGTTACAGCAATTTCATTTGATGATAACTATGAGCTATTTGTTAATCAGATTGCAAGTATAGCTGGAACAACAGCTGAATACTGTAAAGCTTCAGATTTACTATTTGGAAAAGAAGTAAATCTAATTGATTTGAACAATATTCAAGTTGATCCTACAGGATTTAATCTATCTTATATCTATGGTATATCTTTAGATAATGGTAGTGATGGCTCATTCGGTATAGCTCCTTTTGGAACTCTTGAATGGGAAGAAAGAGTAGTAGAAGTATTTGATGGTTCTTTTAGTGACGATATTTATGATGTTGACAAATACAAAATAGATGCAATTGTAGATGCAAACTATCCAAGTCCAGTTAAACGTGCTATCGAAAATTTAGTAGCATTTAGAGAAGACCTTTCCTACTTTAGAGATTTAGGATTAGGACTTTCTACATTAGATGAAATCTTAGCTGCTAATGAAGAAGTATTTAAAAACAAGTACTGCTTCACTTATGGTGTATCATATGATATTATTGACCCATATACTAAGAAGCAAATACCTGTTACAATAGGCTATAGCATAGCTAGATTACTTATAAATCATTTTAACAGTGGTAGAGTAAGACCATTCGCTGGTCAATTATATGGTGTTACTATACCAGAAGCTATACCTGGAACTGTTAATTACATTCCTAAGGTAACCCCATCTGAAAATCAGAAGCAAATACTTTCTGATAACAGAATTAACTACGTATCATATTATGATAACGTATTAACTATTGAAACACTTTACACTTCACAGAATGAGTTTACTCAGTTGTCATTTATAAACAATATTCTTGCTGTTCAAGAAGTAGTAAAGGCTGTAAGAACAAGATGTCCAAAGATTAGATATAGCTTTATCGATGGTGATGATCTTGAAACTTACAGAAGAGATGTTCAAACTATACTTGATAACTATATATCAAACTTCAAATCATTAAAAATGGTTTACACTGCTGATGATGATATGCTTTCCAATAAAGTATATCATGCATCAATTGAAGTAGCATTTAAAGATTTCGTACAAACTGAATACTTCAAGTTATTCGCAATATAATTTTTAAAAGGAGGTAAAAAACATGTTTGAAAATCTTTCAGAGGTTAGAGATTATACCACCTCCACCCTGATGAGAGGTGTAACCGATTTCGGTAATCTTAAACAATATAACTTATATGAAACCGGTTATTCATTCTTAGTATGTGTATCCGTACCAGTTTTCCTTGAAAAATTAGCTAAGGAGAACAAGAAGTATGATATATTGCTGAACAATTATATTCATATAATTGAGAATGAGTTCAGAGGAATCGATGGATTAGAAAATTTAACAACTGAAACTGTAGAATTAACTAATGGAATTTCTAATATAAACATGATTTCTAAGGTAAATGAGCAGTCTGCTTCAACCATAACAATGAGATACTTCGAAAAAGCAGCAACTCCAATTACAAGATTACATGAATTATATCTAAAGGGTATTAAAGACCCAAGAACTCAAATTAAGACTTATCATGGCCTTATTGATAAGGGTATTTTGGAACCTGGATATGAAAATGAAGTATTTACTTTCTTATACTTCGTAACAGATAACTCTGTATCAAAGATAGAAAGAGCTATGTTATTTTTGAATGCTCAGCCAAATAGTGCAGAAACTTCTATGTTTGAATCTGAAAAGGGTACAATTGAAGTTAAAGAAATAACTACAGAATTCAACTGTTTCCCAGTTTTTAGTGATGTTATAAACGCTAAGGCTAAAGCATATCTTGATTATATGAATAATAATACTACAACTCCATTGTCTAAGAGATTGATTAAGCAATCTACAGAGTTCGATTATTCATATACTCCTAATACTGCAAACTTACCAAAGGGATTCTAAAGAAAAACAAAATCAGACTATACTCATATGAGTATAGTCTGATTATTTGTCTTAAATTAATACGATGAATCTTCACTGGCTTTACTATCTTTTACTTTTTTCTCCATAATAGCTTTTTGTTTTAATTCATTTATTGTCTTTAGATCAAGATAAGTTGAAAGATAATATCTCTTAAGTTTCTGTCTAAATAAAGCTTTTACTTCTTCACCTTCCCCACCAGCTTCCATCTCTACTATATTTTCAACATAATCATTTGTATTTTGAATCATCTGATTTGTGTTTGTTATATTTAAGAATGCTGGAGGTGGTAATGATACTTTTATTTCTTCATTAGTCTGGAATTCTGAATTATAAATCATAGTAAGAATTCTACTAAAGAATCTTTCTACTACAGCTTGTCTTTTGAAAACCTTTCTCAAGAACTTACCATTAGACATGGTTAATCTAACAGCATAGTCAACAGTTTGTCTTGCTTGAATATATTCATAAGGAACATCTGTACCATTAATAGCCATTTGTTCTAATATATTCATCAATTCTGTCTTTGGATCTATATTTTGTCCTTGCATTATTTCAAACTGTATAGGAGAATCACCTGTAGGACCTGTTGGTATAACATAGTCATTATAACGACCAGTTATATTTAAAATATTTTTTACAGAAGCTAATTCTCTAGCACCGAAATTAGATTTCTTAATCTGATTAATAGTATTTAGCAGGGTTTGGGATATGTTAGAATCGATATTTTGTCTTACATAGTAAACCCTTTTATCTTGACCACGAGTTAATATTCCGATTGTATTTGTTACATATAATGATGTATATAATTTAGCAGGTAACAAAGATTTATCTAAATCTGATATACCTCTATTGGTTTTAGTATCTTTTTGGAAATACATATGAACCATATCTTCTGGAGGTATGAATGATATTTTTAATTGATTCTGCATGTTTACATTAAATAAATTATTATGTTTTAATATCATATATATTTCTTTTCTTAAATCTTGATTAGCATTGATAAATTTACTATCAATGAAATTTGATAATTTGGAAGATATAAATCTCATCATCTGTTCTTTTTTCATATTATCTTCCGTTACATTAAACTTACCTGCCTTAAGTGCCATCATAGGATCGCTCATATAACTACTTTGGGTAAATATATCATCATTTTCATATTCAAAATAATAATATCCTAAACATAATTCATCTATATATAGAGGGATAACATTCTCTCTTCTTAATTTTTTAATTATACATCCAGGAGCATTTATTTTAGTATTATCTTTCTTAGCAGATATTATACCTTCTGTAGCTTCAGAACCTTCAAATCCTGAATTATTATAATTATTATTTTCTTTTTTTCTCTTATATACATTTTGAATAGCAGAATACTCATTCAATGCTGATTCTAAAATTCCAGTTGTATCTATTTCAACATTTAATTTTCCTATATTTATATCAGTTTCTAACGGTATAAAATCTTTAACACCCTCTGTTACTATTTTACTTTCTTTTCCTTGAGTTGTATCTATACATAATTTAATTTTACCATTAGTTGAAAGACCTGCAGCTTCTTGTGTTACAACTGAAGCATTATACCCAGTATTTCTAGCATTCATAATTGTATTTAATGCTTTATTATATGGTATAATATATATAAATTGTTCACCATAATGAGCTGCTTTATCATATATATCTTCAAATAGTTCTAATAAATTATAAGNTTCTTTTAATGTTTCTATTCTTTGTTGAAATGAAGGATCATCATTTAAATCAGTTTTATTTATTGCATTTACAAAGTCTTTAGAGAAATGGTCTGCTGCTAAAACATTATCTTTTTTAGCATCTAATGCATCTTCTAATTGAGGCATATATTTACAGATAAGATCAATTTCTTCATCTAGATCTTTAATATATTTATTTTGAGCATAAGTTGAAAGAATACCATCTGTAACTGATGGATCATTAAACAAATTTTCTAATTCAGTTGTTATCATTCTATCATCTTTTGTAGTATTATCACCTTTTAATTGTATACGAGAATAAAGTTTAGAAATATTAGGTATTCCTACAGAATTAATATTATTTGATATAATATTATCTATAGAATTATCTATATTTGTTTTAATCATTTCTAAATCAGAATAATTGTCTGGGTTTGTTAAATAAGTATTTTTATATAATTTCCCGATTCCTGATTGAACAGCAGTTACTAATTTGGATAATGTAGAAGTTTGCTTTTTTTGTTTTTTATTTTGTTTTTCTTCCATAAATTTCACCTCTTTTTTATTATTTTATCTATTGTTACGTTAGTTATTAAATTAATCACAACAAGTAAAAGATAAGTGGTATAGATTAATATCTATACCACGTTTATTATCTTAAATGTATACATCTTAGATAAACTTCTATTGTCAAATTATGCTTTTTATGAATATTAAAATTACATAAAAAACTATAACCATCTATATGATCATAGATATTTAAATCTACTTTATCATTTTTTACTAATGGAAGTAATCTATTATAGATCGGTATAAAGTAAATATCTCTTCTAATATAATTTATACCTTGATCTGTTTTTAATTTAGTAGTTTTTATAAAATCTTCGTCAGAATGTATATTTGGATATGTTATAACATTAGTTGATAGTATAGATAATAATGAATTATTCATTCCTATTATATTAGAATATATAAAATTATCAAATAAATTTAAATGTGATATTTCATCTACATTACAATTTTTATCTTCTTTTAATTTATTTCTAATATCTAACATATCTATTGCTATCTGTGGTAATTCATAACCTACATTCATTTTCTTTAGATAAACAAAACTTCTATCTGCACCTATAATTGTATTACCTATAGTAATAACATAATTACTTTTTAATAGTTTACACAATTCTAATAATTGTAAAAATTCTTGTTTATTCATTATTGTATACCACCTTTAAAATGTTCATTTATTATACTAAAGTCAGCTTTATAATTAAAATCTACAATTCTCTGTTTATCATATTCATTAAATGAAATAACTTTCTGTTTAAATCCTTCGTTTATGAATCTTACTATAATCTGTTGATCGTTTTTATTATACCATTTTAATGCTCTAGCTGGATTTGCTATATTTGTAAAGTATTCTATTATATCTTTATATAAAGTAGCATAATCCGCAAAATGAAACCATCTTGTACAAATCTCTAACCATACATGAGATTGTAAATCTTCTATAAATGCTGCACCTCTTCTATAAATATCTTTATTAAATCTATTCTCACCATCATGCACTTTATTTGGTATATTAACCAAACCTATTTGAGTATTAGGTGCTATATTAAATTCTCTCATTATACTTGGATATAGTGCTTTATAGTCATAATCATCAAGATTATCCATTANATTTATAGCATTACCAGCTATTTTCTTTTTAGCATAATCATNTATTTTAGATGGATCTGCAACAAATGCACCAGGGTATTTATCACCTTTTTCATTAAATTTATTACTATTACATCCCATAATATATCCATCGTTATAAAACTCCTTGATACCTCTATTAACAAGATATATTGTTTGTCTATGACATTTATTATATCTTGTATTATTCATAAGACATTTATTAAATACATAATCAATATCACCAACTTTTGTTTCTATACATTTTTGAACAATTGTATCCATTATATTATAGAAAACAAATGTCTTATAATCTAAATAAGGAAGTTTTGAAATATTTGTTGTAATACTTGAGTAGTCTAACTTATGAACACCAGCTATTAAACTACCTATAGTATCAAGTTTGTAATCGGGAAAAGCATGTTGACCTTTTCTTCTAGATGCAAAATGAATCATTTGATCAAGATATACAGAGTATGAACTAATTATAGCCATATCTCCTCTTTCTGCAAATTCATTTTCATTTCTAAAGTCCTTATAATATTTTGCAACTTTAGTTTTAAAATCAGGATGACAAATTATATCCTCAGGATTGTATCCTAAATTCTTAATCCTTTCAATAATGTAAGGCATATCGAATGCCATGTTCCAAACTAATATAAAATCAGGCTTGGTCACATTAAATAATATAAACATGTCTTGAATTAGTTTTATTTCTTCATCGTAAAACATAAATTCATAATTAAATTCATCTAATCCAAATCTTTTTTCATTTTTCCAACCACCAACATTTTTCTTAATAAAGTCTTTTAATTCAGTAAATATTTTACCGTCTTTTAAAGAATCCTCAAATTCTTGAATTAAAGGATTATCTTTATTTCTTAATAATAAAGTATATGATGTTTTCGTCACATCATTTACTATTGTTATTGCATTTATAGGACATTCACCCATTTTTGGGAAATCACCTTTCATATGAATAGTATCCACTTCTATATCGAAGTATGCCTTTGTTATAGGAATTATACTATTTTTATAAGTATTTGAGAATCTAAATCTATAATGATCTTCAATATGCTGGTCAGCCATAAATATTCTTGGATGCATAAATAACATTGTATTTGTATATCTATTACCATTTCTAATATTATCATTATAAAAATCAAGATTACCAGTTAATTTTGCAATTGTTTTTTGTAATGAATTATAAGGTGTAGAAATCTTTTCAACTCTATCTTTTTCAATAAATAACATATTATGATCTATATATTCATCTTTTTTAGCTATATAAAATTCATATTCAGGAGATTCTATTTCCTCATATTTTTTTTCTCCTGTAGTATTATCTTTAAATATAATTAATAATTTATCTTTACTCCATTTACCATTTTTTTTATCCTTTGTTGGATATAAATAAATTGTATTTAATATTGTTAAATCACTTCCTGCTGGATAATTTTTAATCATCATTGATCACTCCTAAACGTACCTAAATATGCTTTTTTATGTATTATTTATATGTTATATGCGGTATAAAAAATCATATATGTAGCTTATGGTGACATATATACAATTATTAAATTAACAGAAATATAATAGTTAAAGGAGGTTAGATATTATGAGAGTAATTAGTTTTAATAATGATACCAAAGTAGATGAAAAAGTACCAAGTCTAATTAATCTTGATTTTTTTACAAGTAATCAATCATCATTACCTGTAGAATATGTACCAGAAGATAAACCCAAGAAAAAAAGAAGATCAAAAAAGAAAATTATAGATGGTCAAGAAATAATAACTAAAGATAAAGATGACTCATCACAATTACCTTTATATCAGACAAACGAACCATATATTGATACTTATCAAGAAACATCTAATATGCTTAAAAGNTCAATATATCAAATAGATATGTTACAATCTGAACTTAAAAGTGATATAGATCAGATAAGATCATCTAAAACATTAAAGAAAAAATATGACTATATTTCATTATTAAGTGGAACAATGTCATCTTTAATATCGACCAAAGTTAATGCAATAAGAGAAATTAATAAGACAATAACAGATTCTCATAACTTAGAAATGAAGAGAATAAAAGATCTAAAACTTAATGCTGCTATGGAAGGTGACGATGATAAGAGAATCATGGATTTATATACAGCATATATTTCAACCCCAGTTGGTACCTATAATGGTCCTACTGCATATAATCCACCTAGTACAATGGATATGACATTATTAAATAATAATGTATTATCTANAGAAATGTATCAAAATATGGATAATAACTATACTGTTANCCCTGCTGTAAATAGAATGTTATTAATGGAAAATCCAGATATTAAAACAGTTGTAAAATATGAAACTGCAACAGGAAATAGATATTTTGATGTAATTAATGTTAAAACAGGTGAATCAGTTCCTGGAATAGAGAGACCAGATCCTATGTTCTTAAATGATATCACTATAGATGTAAGAAATGGTATTGCTAGAAATATCAATTTAGACCAAACTTATACGCTTATAACCATTGACAATCCAGAAATTAATAAATATTAAAAAAAA
>JGI24709J26583_10001064_pt1 | contig 23246 bp, 17 predicted proteins | sample BioPla2DNA1_FD_26583 | JGI IMG/M metagenome (IMG submission 26583) | reverse complement strand
CGAAGCATACATGGTCCCGAATGAGTATTATTTCGGGACGGAGCTCATTGCCGCTCCGATAACGGAGCCTGCCGATAAGAAACTCCTTGCCGCCGGAACCAGAGTCTGGCTGCCGGACGGACTGTGGTTCGACTTCTTCAATGGGCTTGCATACAGAGGCGGACGTATGTTCACGATGTGGCGGCCGCTTGAGGATATCCCCGTATTGGCCAGGGCTGGCGCTATCGTACCGCTTTGTGCGCAGGATTATACATCCACTGCCAACCCGCGGGAGCTGGAGGTTCATATTTTCCCGGGTGCCGACGGGCATTTCGTGCTTTGGGAAGACCAGGGAGATACAACGGAGGACAGGGACGAAAATTGGGTCTCGACAGAGTTTGAGATGAAATGGTCCTGTAATGGAGATGCCAGCTTCAGAATATCACCAGCCACAGGCAATCTTTCTGTTATACCTGAAAAGCGAAGCTATGTGCTGCTGTTCAGAAACGTTGAGAATTGCCGTGTATCTGTGAGGAACGCGCAAAAAGAGACAGCAGTTAAGAGCTCATATGACTGCAAGACCCGCACGCTTTCAGTCGTGCTCCCGGATTTCGATGTGGAGCATGCGGCAGAGATCCTGTTCCCGGACGGATTGAAGATCGCTGAAAACGATATTGCCGGTGCTGTTTATAAGCTGCTGGACCGGGCTCAGACAGAGTATGATCTTAAGGCATACATACAGCGGATAGTTGAATGTCACGGCATCGACGGACTGACAAGCCTGATCGCCATGGATCTTGACCGTGCACTTATCGATGCCGTCAGCGAGATACTGCTGGCCTGAACCAGGCAGAAATGTTAAGCTGTAGCAGGGACATTGCAATTGACAAAGCAGCTGGTTGAGAGGTGAGTCGTATGATCGAAAAATGGTGGCACAAGGCAGTAATATATCAAATATATCCCCGCAGCTTTCAGGACAGCAACGGCGACGGGATAGGAGACCTGCAGGGGATCATATCGAGGCTCGATTATCTGGAAAGACTGGGCATAGATGCGATCTGGCTGTCTCCGGTCTATAAGTCGCCGCAGGATGACAACGGTTATGACATATCCGACTACAAGGATATCGACCCGATGTTCGGAACACTGAAGGACATGGATCAGCTGATCGATGAGGCAAAAAAGCACGGCATCAGGATCATTATGGACCTTGTGCTGAATCATACATCCGATGAACACTGGTGGTTCCGGGAAGCGAAAAAGGGAAGGGACAATCAGTATCATGATTACTATGTCTGGCGTGACGGCACCGAGGGTTGCCCGCCCAATGACATGCGCTCCTGCTTCGGAGGTTCTGCCTGGCAGTGGGAACCCGAAGCCGGCAGGTATTATTTTCACCAGTTTTCTGTAAAGCAGCCGGACCTGAACTGGGAAAACCCGAAAGTCCGCAGCGAACTGTATGATATCATCAAATGGTGGATGGAGCGCGGCATCGGCGGATTCAGACTCGATGTCATCGACTGCATCGCGAAGGAGCCGGATCTGAAGATCACCAACAACGGGCCGCGGCTGCATGAATTTATTCGTGAGCTTAGCAGAGAAACATTCCAGCGGGACCAGGAGCTTATAACAGTAGGCGAAGCCTGGGGGGCGACGCCTGAGATCGCAAAGATATACAGTAATCCTGACGGCAGCGAATTCTCCATGGTGTTCCAGTTTGAGCATATAGGCCTCGACCAGCAGGAGGGAAAAGAAAAATGGGATCTTGCTCCGCTGGATTTCATCAAGCTCAAAAAGGTCCTTGCGAAGTGGCAGACACAGCTGCATGGCTGTGGGTGGAACAGCTTGTTCTGGAACAATCATGACCTTCCAAGGATAGTTTCGCGATGGGGAAATGACAGCCCCGAATACCGGGAGGTTTCTGCCAAGATGCTGGCAACGGTGCTTCACGGGATGCAGGGTACACCGTACATATATCAGGGTGAGGAACTCGGTATGACAAATGTCCGCTATGAATTGGATGAATATAGGGATATCGAGCTTCTGAACATGGCAAGAGAACGCTTGGCAGCGGGATACAGCAAGGATGCTGTCATGGAGTCGATCCATGCTAAAGGACGTGATAATGCACGTATGCCTATGCAATGGGATTCCGGCATAAATGCCGGATTTACCAGCGGAACACCATGGATAAGGGTGAACCCCAATTATTTGTCAATAAATGCGGCACAGCAAATAGATGACTATAATTCGATATTCAATTACTACAGGAAGCTGATAGCACTCCGCAAAGAGCATGACATTTTCGCAGCCGGTGACTTTACACTGCTGTATGAGGAGCACCCCGACATATTTGCGTACATGAGAAGGTATGGCTGTGCCGTTCTTCTGGTTATATGCAACTTCCACGGCAGCAATATCGGACTGGATCCGTCGGAGGAAACCCGCCTCAGCTGCATGCAGTTGCGGCCGGAGGATTTTTTCCGCAGCAGTGAACTGTTGATCTGCAATTATGATGCGCCTGCGGACATAGACATTCTGCGCCCGTATGAAGCGAGAATGTATTTGCATATGGGGAGCTGAACTCTGCTGAGAAACTGAGCTTCCGGAGGTTTTTTATGATAAGACATTTCCCTTGCGGGACCGACCCGTTAAAATCCTGCGGCTATGACCGCTTGCCTGTTGAACCGGCAGAAGGGGAGAAAATCGATATAAGGTGTATTTCCGGGATGGGAGAGAAGCCCCCTGTCCTCAGGATACATGCCGGCGGGAACATATCAGAATTGACTGGAGCTGCGGACTTCGGCACCGCTGATAATTGTTATCTGTTTTCGGTCGGGCCTTTTATTGCAGGTACTAAGGTATCGTATTCTTTTACATCCAGTGATGGTGATACATCAATGGCATCCGTTGCCAACTCAGTATCACATTCGCATGATGCCTGTGAAATATATAGTTTTACTGTGCGCAGACGGGTCCATTTGGACCGGTGCATCGGGCTCTCTTCAAATGGGAGCAGAGTAATGGCAGAGTGCTTGCTCGATGATGGTTCACGTTTCTGCTTCTGCATTGAATCCAACGAAATGGGGATATCAATTGCAGCATTCCGCGGAAGTGATGCTGAGCAGGAGGCCGATATTGGCAAATATGTAAAGATAAGTACGGCAAATAACTGTATACTTTCAGTTGAGGCAGAACCGTTCAGCATAAAACTGACTGATAAATCAGGAAATGTACTGCTTCAGTATGACCGGAAAGATTGTCCGGCATCATTCGATATAGATGAAAAAGGTGTTATCAGCAGATTTTCATTTGCTTTAAAAGCTTCAGGAAAAGGATTTTATGGGTTTGGTGAAAGATTCAACAGTGTTAATCAGCGAGGCAGATATGTAAAAAATGTTACATACGATCATTTTACATGTCAGGGTGAGTATACGTACCTCCCGATGCCATGGATGCTTACTGAACGCGGATATGGCATCCTGATCGATACCACATGTCAGACCGATTTTCTTATCACTGATGGAAATGATGCGGATGCAGCCGACTGCGATGCGGCTGAAGCCGATGGCGAAACCGGAGCTGTGGACGCTGGAACCAGGTCTGAAAGCTGCGGTATTTCCCGTGTGCTTGTCAACGCAGATGTCGGATCGGACGGCCTTCCTGTTATATACATATTGCTTGGCACACCCGGTAGGCTTCTTGGTTCTTTGCATATTTTGACCGGACGGTGTGCGCTGCCGCCAAAATGGGCTTTTGGACCATGGATGTCGGCAAATGGCTGGGACTGTCAGCGGAAAGTCGAGGAACAGCTCCGGCAGATGAGAGAACACGATATCCCTGCTACCGTGCTGGTACTTGAGGCATGGAGCGATGAAACCACATTTTACATATTCAACGGCGCAAAATACAGTCCAAGGCCGGGCGGGAGGTATACGCTGAAGGATTTTATCTTTGATAAGAACGGTCCATGGCCGGATCCTGTCAAAATGAGCTCGGAGCTTGCAGATGCCGGTTTGCGTCTTGTACTTTGGCAGATCCCGATCATTAAAAATGCAGCTGACAATGATTGTGAGCAGCTGAATATCGATGAAAGGGAAGCTATTGACAACAAGTATTGTGTTTTCAACGCTGACGGTACGCCATACCGTATCCCGGACAGGTGGTTCTGCGGCAGCCTGCTTCTGGACTGTACCAATCCAAAGGCTGTCGAGTGGTGGCTTGAGAAACGCCGGTATCTGTGTGACGAGCTGAACGTGGCAGGCTTCAAGACCGATGGAGGAGAATTCGTATTCGATCGTGGCGTAAGGTTTTTTAACGGGAAGACCGGAGTGGAAATGAGAAATGCATATCCTGCAGTTTACACGCAGACTTATTATGATTTTCTTAAGGAGAATGGCCGAAATGGAGTATTGTTCTCCCGCGCCGGCTATATGGGCTCGCAGAGCAGACCTCTGCATTGGGCCGGCGACCAGATGTCAACATTTGATGAGATGAAGGCACAGATAAAGGCAGGCCTGTCGGCAGGCTTATCCGGGATACCATTCTGGGGCTTTGATCTGGGCGGATTTGCCGGAGATCTTCCATGCACCGAACTATACCTGAGAGCAACAGCGATGGCGGCATTCAGTCCGATAATGCAGTTCCATTCGGAGCCGCTGAGCGGACAATTCGGAGACGCCAGACGCAGAAGCTTTGTCAACGACAGGACTCCGTGGAATATGGCAAAAGTCAACAGCGACAGCTCTATTCTGGAGGTATACCGCAAATATGCCCGTCTTCGGATGAAGCTGCTTGCGTATATATATGAAGAAGCGATCCATTGTACGCAAACCGGCCGCCCAATGATGTGCCATCTTGTTTATGACTTCCCGGATGACAGCAATGTCATCGATCTGGAGGATGAATACATGTTTGGGCGCAGTCTGCTCATCGCTCCGGTCACCGAAGAGGGTGCGTCATCCAGAAAGGTGTATCTGCCCGAGGGAATCTGGCTGGATTTTTGGACCGGAAAGGAATATGAGGGAGGCAGGACACTGGATGTCAAATGCCCCTTGGATCATATTCCTGTGTTTTCGGTAAAGGAGCATGGCATACTGTATCGTGACATTCTTTGATCATCTTCAGGCTGAAAGCCGAAGCATTCTTCAAAAGGCCTCCAAGGCCTTATTTTTTTATGGCTGGAGCTTCATTCAATACTACTCTGCACATCAGAACAACTTCCAAAATAAACGAGCAGCCATATATGATAATTATTGCCAGGAATTTGCATATGTACTTGAAAGACTGCTCTGCCTTTAATAAAATGGATGAGTATTGATAAATTAATGGGAGAGTGGACCAATTGAGTTATCTGAAAAACATAGTAAAGGGCGTCGTCGTAGGGATCTCCATGATGGTGCCCGGCGTCAGCGGCGGTACGATGGCGATCGTGCTTGGGGTCTATGACAGGCTGGTCCACAGCGTTGCAGCATTTTTCAGTGATTGGAAAAAGAACCTGCTGTTCCTGCTGCAGTTCGGTTTCGGCGGTGCTGTCGGCGTGCTGATTTTCAGCCGGCTTATGGAAGGCGCGATGACAAATTACCCGCATATAATGCGTTTTCTTATCATGGGGATCATTATTGGCGGACTGCCGCTTCTATACAGAAAAGCAACAGGGACTTCTGATGGTAACGGCAGGACTATGCCTAAAAGCAGATTCTTGGTTTCCGACATCGTATTTCTGGTTCTTGGCTGTAATCCTGCACGCTAAATGGCATAATTAAAATCTAAGCTTCTCAACAGACAGTTAAACATGGCATCCTCTGAAACCATGATTATGTAATGATTCTGAGGCAATGCCAATTGATTAAATCATGAAAAAATCATATTTTCAATAAATCAACCAAAATGGCAAAAATGGACGGAATCATATAAAAACAGCAAATTTCCGACGGGCAAACTGGCAATTTGAAGACTTTGTGTAATATCTTAAAAACAGCTTCAATTCAACCTTTCAGGGTTATTCTTGCAGTGCTTATGGTTGATTAGTCATATTTGACTAATCAACATGATTAATCAACCATTTTTGCATGAATCAATAAAAATTAACACATAAAAACTGGAAAAACATTTTCCAGTTTCACTTATGGCCTCCTTACCCCTCTTGTGTTATCCAAGAGCCATTTTTCTAATTCTTCAACTTGTATCTTACCTTCCAGGTAATCATTCAGCTTTTCCTTGGCAACAGGAATCCACTGCATGTAGACTTCTTCTATGACAGCGACCTTGTTTTTGTAATCGTTGATCTTTTTGTAAGCTCTCTTGCGGATAAGCCGTGCAAGGTTATTTTTTTATCTCCTGCTGATTTTTTATTTATTCCCCAGCCACTCCTTTAATTCCTCCAAAGACAGCTTGTTTGTATAGACGGCTGGCTTTCGCCGCCGTCCATACAAACAGCTGGTCGGGGGATACCCCCGAACCCCCAAAAGCTTCCCCCAGCCCCTAAAGGGGAGCAAAAACCAGAGAAAGGATGAGTGCATGAATAAATCCAGGATGTTTGCAATGCGAATGAGCCAGGTGGATTATGACCGCATCCAGCATAAAGCAGGACAGGCGGGCATGAGTATGACGGCCTTCCTTACCGCCTCCGCCTTAAACAAAAAAATTGTTGTGGTGGATGGACTGGACAAGGTGTTTGCCGAACTGAAAGCCATCGGCAAAAACCTCAACCAGTTGACCATTCTTTGCAATATGGGCAGGATTACCTGTCTTGACCTGACGGAAATCAAGAAAGGTTTTGGAGCAGTCTTTGATTCCCTTTATGACCTGATGGACAGGAGTTGATACCGTGGCTATCATCTACGCAGTCCGGGAAAAAACACAGAGCAAGACTGCCATGCGCAAGGTGATGGAATATGTGGCGCAGGACAAAAAGACCATGTATGAGGATGAAAACGGTCAAAAGCACAAGCTGCTGTCCGGGCAAAACTGCTGCGGGGATACCGCCTTCAAGGAATTCATAGCAACCAAGCGGCGATACGGAAAGGAAAAGGGCGTGTACTTTTACCAGTATGTCCAGTCCTTCAAGCCGGGCATTCATGTCACACCGCAGGAAATCCATCAAATGGGCGTGGAGCTTGCCAGGTATTTCAAAGGCTATGAAGTGCAGATTGCCACCCATCTCGACCGAGACCACTGGCATAACCAGCTTGTGGTCAATTCAGTAAGCTGTGAAACAGGATTGAAATTGCAGTTTAACGAAAAGAATCTGGAGCAGCTTCGCACTCTGTCGGATGAAATCTGTGTTGCGCATGGGCTGGAAGTCCTGCCACCCTACCAAAAGCCGAAGCAAAAGCCAATGAGCGCAGGTGAATACCGTGCTGCGGTAAGGGGCGGCAGCTACAAATTCAAGCTGATAAATGTCATTGACCAGGCCATGGCACAGAGCCGCACGCGGGAAGAATTTATCGCCTGCATGAAGCAAATGGGCTATCAGGTAAAATGGATACCCCACCATAAATACATTACCTACACCACCCCGGAGGGACAACGGTGCAGGGACAACAAGCTCCACGAAACCAAATATCTAAAGGCTGAAATGGAGGGATATTTCAGTGCCAAACTTAGAGGAATTGAAACAGCGCAACAGGCCGGAAAGCCTTCCGGCAGAACATACGGAACAGACAGTCACACTGCCTTACCTGCCACTGGTCAGCGCCATACCCACCGACCAATGGAACATGATGTTGGAGAGCCAGACCGCAGCCATCCAGCGATTGCAGGAATTGACAATGCATGTATCCGCTCTGCCTACCGTGGACGATGTAAACAATATGATGAAGAACTATTACCAGAGCATTTACGACAGGCAGACCGATTTCCTTTCGAAAACGATTCAGGAGGAGCATCAGCAGATGACGAATATAGTGACTACGAATATGAACAAGACGACGGATACGATTGGATGGAAGCTGACCAATACACTGGAGCACTGGGAGGAGAAGCTGCGGCACAGGGACATGTCGCCGCTCAAAATCAAGGCCAAATGGGCAGGCATCGGGGCATTGATTTCGACGATATTGTGGCTCTTGCTAAGGCTATTGACGACCTTGTAAACCCCTATAATCCCGAAGAGGAACGGCAAAAGAAAAAGAAATATGTGCCTAAAAGCGACCACAAAAAGCAGAAAAAGAAACACCACAGCCATAGCCATGACTATGATTTAAGCCTGTAAAGGGGGCGATTTTATCTTAAAACAAGCTTTAAAGGATAAAAGCAAAACCTACAAAAAGAAAATAGGGAAGACCGTCTATATCATATCCACCCATTACTCTGGGAATAAAAATATTGTACAGAAGCTGGGAGATATTATCCTCCGGGATTTTAAAAATGAAGGGGAAAAATAGTATTGAAGGGATAGGTGTATAAAAGCTGGGTGAATTGATAACTGGTAATATTTAATATTGCTCTGCTATCGTGTATAATGTGAATATGGATATATGGTAGGGCACTATGAAGATAATATACAGGGCATAATGCCATTTACTTGGCATTATGCCCTATGTAAGATAAAATGAATGATTACCAGAATATATTGAAAAGTTGAAGAGAGTTTAGGAGGTGGTCTCATGGACCGGAATAATCAATTTGATAAGATAGACCAATTGTTATGTGAGCTAAATGCATATCGGCCTCTAACCGAAGGTGAGTTGTTAAGGCTGAGAGATGAGTTCCTGGTGAACTTTACCTATAATTCCAATGCAATCGAAGGGAATACCCTTACCTTGCAGGAAACAGCCCTGATATTGAATGAAGGGATCACTATCGATAAAAAACCTTTAAAAGACCATCTTGAGGCAGTGGGGCACAAAGAGGCTTATTTATATGTCGAGGAATTGGTCAAGCAGAAGGTTCCACTATCCGAAAAAGTGATTAAGGACATTCACAGTTTGGTGCTGATGGATAGACGGCAGGACAGGGGAGTATATCGGCGTGTTCCTGTAACTATCATGGGTGCTGTCCATACTCCTCCACAGCCGTATCTGGTCCCTATCCGGATGGAGCAGTTAATTGCAAAATATGAGCAAATGGCATCCAAGCACATTGTGGAGAAGGCAGCAATATTTCACCTGGAGTTTGAAGCAGTTCACCCTTTTATTGACGGAAACGGCAGGACAGGAAGACTGCTTCTAAACCTCGAACTGATGAAAGAAGGGTATCCACCCATTAACATCAAATATGGTGACCGCAGGCGTTACTATGACTGCTTTACAAGCTATCATACCCACGGGAATGACCCTTCCGGGATGGTCTCTTTGATTGCGCAGTACCTGGAGGAAGAGCTTCAGCGTTACCTTGGGATAATAAAGGATGCCAACGAAATAGTTGACAGGATTGATCTTGTATAGGAGGAAGATGACGAGCAGGATTTAAGCCTTTAAAGAAGATGCGAATTATTATTCTTGGCGCTACCAGCTAAAACCAATTGCAAGATATTTCTTTACAATCAGTTGGAAACAGCTAAAATGACGCTCAGCCTTATGAATGAGAAGGCTGGGCGTTTTGATTGTACTTCGCTTCAGGAATAAAGCTAAATTATACTGGAAAATGATGTACAGCAGCAGTATAATGAATGTATAGTCATATTGTTGCTGTTTGGAAAGAGAGGAATAAATGATTACTAAACAGCAAACATATAATGCGGCGATTTATTGCAGGCTTTCGGCAGAGGATAACCTTGCGGGAGAAAGCGGCAGCATATCAACGCAACGCACATTGTTAACTCAATATTGCAAGGATAAAGGGTTTAATATCGCAGGATATTATGTAGATGACGGATTCTCGGGGACCAACTTTGACAGGCCGGACTTTGAACGGCTGCTGAACGATATCGATAAGGGCAAAATCAATGTAGTTCTAACCAAGGACCTTTCAAGGTTTGGCAGGGATTATATCCAGGCAGGCTATTTCATTGAAAAGGTATTTGAAAGGAAGAACGTCAGGTACATTGCCGTAGATGATAACATTGACACCTTGAATAACAACAATGACATCCTGATGCCTATTAAAAATGTACTCAATGACATGTATGCAAGGGATGTTTCAAGGAAGACAAGAGCAGCCTTCAATGCCAAAGCCCGCAATGGTGAATACATCGTATCAAGACCGCCCTTCGGGTATAAAAAAGACCCGAACAACAAACACAAGCTCATTGTTGATGAAGAAGCCGCCCGGACTGTACGATACATATTCAAGCTTTGCAGCGAAGGAAACGGATACAACCGGATTACCAAAATCCTGCGTAAAGAGGGTTACTTAAACCCCATCGCATATTTTAACCAAAACAACCCCGACTACTACAAGGCAGACTATTGGCGAAAACCATATGACTGGCATATCACATCTATTCGATGCATCCTGAGCAATATGGTATACTTGGGGCATACGGTATACGGCAAGCAGCGGGTAAAAATCATGAGCACCAGTAAAAAGCTGAAAGCTCCAAAAGAAGATTGGGTTATCACCTATAACACTCATGAACCTTTGGTATCACAAGAAACATGGGATTTGGTGCAATCCCTGATAAAGAGCCGGAAGCGTGAGACAAGGACAGGGGAAGTGCAGATATTTTCAGGGCTGCTTCGCTGTTCAGACTGCGGTTCGGCACTGAGCTATGCAGGCAAGCAAAAGGGAGATACCCGCAAGGGAGAATACAGCTGCTGGTTTTATAAGACCCATGGAAGGGAATACTGTTCCTCACACTTCATCACTTATGATAATATCTATAACATTGTACTGGAGGACATCCGGACAAACGCAAGGCTGGCAGAAAGGTTTGAGAACAGGTACTTAAAGCAGCTTCTGGATGTGGATTCTGCCAAGCAGAAGAAGCAGCTTGAAAAGGACAAAAAAGGGATTGAAGACTTGAAGAACCGGATAGCAGACCTCGATAAAATTGTCAAAAAACTGTATGAGGACAATGTCCTGGGAAAGATAACCGACAAGCGCTTTGCAAGCCTGTCTGGTGAATACGAAAAAGAACAGCAGGAGCTTGCAGAAAAGCTTGATGCGCTTCAAGAGAAGGTTCAGTCAGTGAAGGAAAATGCCAATAAGGCACAACAATTTTTGGGGTTTATACGAAAATATACCGAATTAGAAAAGCTTGATGCGAAAATACTCAATGAGCTTATAGACAAGATTGTCGTACACCACAAGACGGTAAACGAGGATGGAGAAAAGGTACAGAAAATCGAGATATATTATAAGTTCGTGGGGCTTTTGCAGGCAGGCTGACATACTACCTTTAAATACAACCGGAGGTCATCGGTTCGATTCCGATTGAGGGCTCCAAGGGGAAAGGCCCTGAAACTATTGAGAAATCAAGGTTTCAGGGTTCTTTCATTTGCTCTTTTGACCTACTCCGTTTACCAGTATTTGGTGTAAAACCCATCTAAAATTACATAAAATTATCGGCGTTGCTACAGCTATCCAATATTCGCCGTTATTTGACATTATTGGTGCAATAGTTTAATATTAAATTGAAATTCATATAATTAGTATCCTTCATAATTTTCCATGGCTGTGATACTTCTTCAGGGAGATGAAACCCGAAATGAATGAGTTTTATATCTTCGAGGATATTGAATATCATGAGAAAATTCCAGTAAAACATTTTATCGCAGCCATTGAGGAGTCTTGGGGGCACTGGCACAAAGAAATTGAAGTTCTTTTCGTATTGTCGGGGACGCTTCAGATCACCGTGGAAGAGTCCAGGTATGATCTGAATACGGGCGACATCATCCTCATCAACAGCAACCGTATCCATTCAATTAAGAGCGAAGGCAATCTTACCTTTGTCCTCCAGTTTGTGCCCGAGCTGATCTACCAGATCTATGGCAAAGATCAAACCTATTACTTCAACCTGAATACCTCAGCCTCAAAACTGAATAAGGAAACCGCCGACAAGCTGAAATCGGTGCTGGCAAGGATCGGTATTGAGTATTCGAGGATGAGGGAAGGCTACAAGTTTTTCCTGTGGTCATATTTCTACGAATTTGTCGGGTGCCTGTTCCGGTACTGCGATTACAAGGCACAAACCAGCGATCCGAAAATGAGTGAAGACCTGAAAAAGGTTACTGCAATCATCAATCATATCAACAAGCATTTCAAAGAGGATCTGTCCCTGGAAACTATCGCTGAAGCCGTGAATATGAATGTGGTGACGCAGAGCAAGTTCTTCCGGAAAAAAACCGGGATGTCCATACTGTTCTATCTGAAGATGGTGCGGATTAACCATGCAAAGCAGCTCCTGGAATCTTTCGATACCACCGTTATTGAGGTTGCCCAGGAATGCGGTTTTTACAGCCTGCCCACTTTTTACAGAGCATTTAATGAAATAGTCGGAATATCTCCCAAAGAATACAAGAAAACAAGAAAAAGCCATGCGTTTAAGGATCATATCCAGCTTGTCCAGGGGTATCTGATGGTTGATTCGGTAAACGAATACGCGCTTTTGCACAAGTACCTGTAACCTGGTATATATATAAAAGATTATAATTACAGGTTCTCGGCGGTTGCGGCAGCGAATCCGGGCAACCGTTTTTTATTTCGGGCAAAAAATGATAAGCCTGCTTTCGCAAACTGAGAAGAAATAAGAAAATCATAGGGCTACAATAAAGTAAACAGGCTGCCAGGGGGAAAGATTATGAATTGCAGGGGCAGATCAAAATCAACGGAAATTAGGGTTAACGATCTTCTCAGGAAGATGTCTCTGAGGCAGAAGATAGTCCAGTTGCAGTGTCTTTTTTCTGTTTTCATTCGCCGTTCAAATCCCAATTTCAACGAGATAATGCCCGATGGCATAGGTGAAATCGCTTTCGGGTACCAGCTTGACAGCCCTGAAAAGAGCGCGGAGTTTATTGAGAGGCTTCAAAGATACCTTGTGGAGGAGACTGAACTCGGAATTCCCGCGATCATCCATACCGAAGCCATTTCAGGCGGCATCATATCCGAGATGACCCAGTTCCCATCCCCCATCGGACTGGGCGCCACATGGGATCCCGACGGTGTTCAGAAGATGGCCGAGCTCATTCGCAGACAAGTGATTGCAGTTGGAATAAGAAGGGTTTTGTCACCGGTGGTGGATGTAGCCCGTGATCCCCGATGGGGNCGGATGGGCGAAACATTCGGGGAGGANCCTGTCCTGTGCAGTCAGATGGCCGTCGCGTATGTCAGGGGCATGCAGGGAGAAAGGCTTTCNGAAGGTGTCCTGTCATGCGCGAAGCATTTCATAGGATACAGCATGGGTGAGGGCGGGTTGAACCAGTCCCGTAACCCCATTACACCAAGGGAACTTCGAGAAGTATATGCCAAGCCTTTCCAGGCGGTGATCACCGAAGCCGGTATCGGTTCCATTATGGCGCAATATGGCGCCATTGACGGCGAAATGGTGATCGGCTCAAAGCCGCTTCTTGATAATCTACTGCGTAAGGAAATGAAATTCAGGGGAACCGTGGTATCCGATTATATGGCCATCAACCGCATGGTAGCCATGAAGGTTGCCGAGAATATTGGAAAAGCAGGCATTATGGCAATAAAAGCCGGACTTGACCAGGAGTTTCCTGTCCCCGCAGGATTCAAAACCCAGCTGTTGATAGACGCAGTTGAAAAAGGTGAGCTTGACGAAGAAATCATCAACCGTTCGGTAAAGCGGGTTCTGCGCCAAAAATTCCAGTTGGGCCTTTTTGAAAATCCGTATCCCCGGAGAAATGATATTAAGAAGTACTACTACAATACTGACAACGACAGGATGAGCTTTGAGCTCGCGCAGAAATCACTGGTCCTGCTTAAAAACGATGGTATTCTTCCACTGAAAAAAAATATAAAGAGCATAGCCGTTATAGGACCGCATTCGGATTCGCTCCGCCTGATGTTCGGCGGTTATACATATCCCGCCGTTCTGGATATGATCCTCGAGGTAAATGTTATAGCTGAAGGAATGGAAGAGTATGTATCTTACTCAAAGATTGAGAAGAAAGCGCCGGATACATATCCCGGCTCCAATATCACCGTGGAAAACCCGATGGTCGAGAGCATGCTGCGAAGCATGTTTGAAAAATCCCAAACCATTCTGCAGGCAATCCGGAATACATGCAAAAACGCAAAAATTTACCACGCCAGGGGCTGCGATTACGCGGGCAGTGACAGGAGCGGCTTCAAACAGGCCGTAGAAGCGGTGAAAGCCGCAGATGTGGCAATACTCGCCATCGGCGGAAAACTGGGATGGGCCCAGTCGTCCACGATGGGAGAAAACCTGGATTCAATGAATATAGGGCTTCCGGGTGTACAGGAAGACCTTGCGCGGGAGGTCCTGGCAGCCGGGAAACCCACAGTGGTCCTGCATCTAAGCGGCAGGCCGCTCAACAGCGAGTTCATCACTGAGAACTGCAATGCGCTGCTGGAATGCTGGTCGCCTTCGGTATGGGGCGGCCAGGCCATCGCGTCAGCACTGTTCGGAGACTTCAATCCTTCCGGAAAGCTGCCGGTAACGGTAGCCCGGAATGCAGGACAGATTCCCATATACTACAATCACGTAAATGGTGTCAGCTATCATAACAAAAGTATCTTCAAGCAGGAGAACATGTATGTTGACGGCCCGGAAAAACCCCTGTTCTATTTTGGGCAGGGCCTCAGCTACACACGGTTTGAATACTCGAATCTAAGGCTGGATAAGGAAGTCCGAAGCGATGGAAAACTTACGGTCAGCGTTGATGTCCGGAACGCCGGCAGAAAAGACGGTGCCGAGGTTGTTCAGTTGTATATCGCAGACGAGTTGAGCTCAATGCTGCGACCCAACAAGGAACTGGCAGGTTTCAAACGGGTGGAGCTTAAGGCCGGAGAGACAAAAACAGTCGTTTTCACGGTCAGGGTTTCCCAGTTTGCGTTTCTTGACATCAGCATGAAATGGAAAGTTGAGGCCGGGGATATGACGGTCATGATCGGCTCTTCATCGGAGGACATACGCCTCAGGGATACATTCAGGATTATCGGCAGCGCTTATGTGGACGCCTCAAAGAGAGGATTCTATGCGGACACAAGAATAAACACATTATCATAGGACAGCACATTTTCAGTAACTTCAACGGAAATAAACTAAAACATAAAGAGGGGTGTGTTCATGGGAGATCAGGTGTTACTGACAGTAAAGAAAATCAGCAAAGCATTCGGGCCGACCCGTGCATTGATCGATGTGGACATGGAAATCCGGCGCGGAGAGATAAGGGGACTTATCGGTGAGAATGGCTCCGGGAAATCAACGCTTGCATCTATCATCGCGGGCGCGCAGTTTGCCGACAGCGGTACCTTTGAACTCAAGGGAAAGCCCTATTCACCCAGGAATATGGTGGACGCCCAGAACCATGGCGTAAGTATGATCATCCAGGAGATGGGCACCATTCCGGGGATTACCGTAGCGGCGAACATCTTCACAGGAAGGTTTGAGGAGTTCACCAGGTTCGGCTTTATCAACATGAAGGCCATCAACAAGCGCGCGGCTGAATTGCTGCAGGAAATCGGCGCAGGAGACATTCATCCTGAAACCCTTATCAACAGGCTCAACTTCGAGGAGCGCAAGATCGTGGAGATTGCAAGAGCCATGGTGGCAAACCCGGACCTTCTGATTGTTGACGAAACTACCACGGCGCTGGCCCAGAGAGGCCGGGAATTGCTTTACAGGCTGATAAGAAGGCTTCACGAAGAAAACAAATCCGTTTTGTTCATATCCCACGATCTCGAAGAACTTATGTCTATTTGCGATACCATCACGGTCCTGCGTGACGGCGTCGTAATCGACACGCTTGAGAAAGAAGAGATAAGCGTGGAAAGGATGAGAAACCTCATGGTCGGGAGAGAGCTCAGCGGGAGCTACTTTCGAAGCGACTATGACGGAAGTTACGGCGATGAGGTGGTGCTGGAGGCCAAACGCGTCACCTCAGGCATACTGGAGGAGCTTGACCTCGAGCTTCATAAGGGTGAGATCCTTGGTATCGGCGGGCTTTCAGACTGCGGGATGCATGAGTTGGGCCGCGTACTTTTCGGTATCAACAAACCCATTACGGGAAGCGTGACGCTAAAGAAGAACAACGTCCAGGTAAATGACCCCTATGTGGCGACAAAGAACAATATGGCCTATGTGTCCAAGGAAAGGGACAGGGAAGCCATAATTCTCAACGCCAGCATAAAGGAGAACGTGGTACTGCCATCCCTCAGGCAGCTCAGGAAAGCCGTGGGACTTATTACAAGGCAGTCCGAGACGGACCTTACCAACAAGCAGATTGAGACCCTGAGGATCAAGTGCCGCAACGGCAAGCAGCTCTGCAATGAGCTTTCGGGCGGAAACAAGCAAAAGGTAGTGTTCGCCAAGTGGCTTGGCAAGAGGAGCGATATCCTGATCCTGGACTGTCCCACGAGAGGCATTGACGTGGGTGTTAAGGCCGCGATGTATAAGCTCATGACCGAGCTGAAAGCACAAGGAAAATCCATTGTCATGATCTCCGAAGAAATGCCGGAGCTCATTGGAATGAGTGATCGCATACTGCTTCTGAAGAACGGGCGTCTCCAGGCGGAGCTCAGGCGAAGCCCGGACATAAGCGAGAAGCAGATCATCCAGTACATTATCTGAGGAGGTGGTAAGCATGCGAGCAACCGCTGAAACAATTGATATTCAGGATATGCTGAACAGGAAATCCAGAAGGAAAGACCTGCTGAGAACTGTAATCCCGTTTTTCGGCCTGGTTTTCATATTCGTGTTCTTCACCCTTGTTACACAGGGGAAAATGTTGAGCGGCAGCAACATGACCAATCTGATCAGCCAATGCTTCTCGGTTACCATCGTAGCCGCAGGCGCCTCATTCGTATACGCCCATGGCGGGATGGACTTTTCCATAGGCCCAAGCTGCGGTGTGGCCCAGTTGGTGGCTGCGCTTATTATTACCCAAAGCAGTATGCCTACCTGGATTGCCATCGCGGCATGCATACTCGTGGCTGTTACATGTGCCACCCTGGTGGGAACCACCTCCGCGTACCTCAATGTGCCTGTATTCGTGGTATCGCTGTGTATGCGCGCCATATGCTCGGGCATTCTGACAGTGGGCATTGCAGAAAGCGACATAGCCATAGATTATGCGAGGTTTTCCGGGTTTAACAGCGAAGCATTGAAAGCTGCGATCCTTTTAGTGATAGTCGGCGTGAGTTATTACCTGTTTGAATATACCTCCCTTGGCAAATACGAAAAAGCGATAGGCGGGAATGTGGTTACCGCTTTCCAGGCGGGCATCGTGGTCAAAAAGACACAAATTGCTGCCTATACGCTGATGGGGTTATGCGTGGGGATTGCCGGCTTCTTCCAGCTGACAAGGACGGCGGGTGTAACAGGCAGCAGCGGCAGCGGACTCGAATTCGACATCATGGTGGCCATCGTGTTGGGCGGGTTCCCCATGATGGGCGGCAGCGCGGCAAGATTGAGGTCGGTGATCATAGGCGCGTTAACAATTACCATACTTTCCAACGGCCTTGTTCTGTGGGGACTTGATTACCTGCTGGTCAACGGCGTAAAGGGATTGCTGTTCCTGATCATCGTGGCGATTTCCTATGACCGCACAAATCAGAACCAGATGAATTTCACTTCGGCATGAGCCGGTCAATCCGGTTATTATAGGAAAATGGAGGATGATGTTATGAAAAAGTTAATGAGGAGCATTTGCTTGGTTTTGGCGACTGTCATGCTTTTGACGTGTTTGGTTGGCTGCGGCAAAGGGGCTGCCACAAGTTCAACCCCATCACCAAGCGGATTTGCGACTCCGACCCCAAAGCCTGCATCGGATGATTCCGGAGCCGCAGGAGGGGATGAAGCGTCCGGATCAAAGATTAAGATACCGGACAACCTGCCCAGGTACCGGATCGGTGTTATGTATTATACATTCACCGACAAGCTTGGTTCACAGATGAAGAATGCCCTGGATTACCTGGCCGGCACCTTCAACGTAGAATTTGTTTACATCGAAGCAACATATAGCTCTGAAGCAGGCATGGCTGCCCTGGAAACCACGCTGCAGACCGGTTTGGACGGTATCATAGCTGTAACCAGCGGAGTGCCTTTTGTTGAGGCATGCAAGAAAGCGGGCGATGTGCCATGCGTATCCATACAGATTGAGCCTATCGATGAACAGGTGGCAAAAGATATGGCGGCATATGCCAACTACCTGGGTGCGGTATGCGAAAACGACTTCCAGGTAGGTGTGAACGCTATTGACGCGCTTTATGCAAGCGGTGTGCGCAATCTTGGCATCGTCGGCCTTACACCGGGTCTAGCCAGGTCTCATGACGAACGTATCAGGGGAGTCAAGGCCGCGCTGGACAAGTACAGCGATATGAAGCTGGTTGCTGAGGATTACACCATGGCGGAATACTCCAAGTCCATATCCTCTTTCGCGGCTGCCTATCCGGAAATGGACGGTATGTTCTGTTCCCAGGGAGTTGAGGCTCTCTACCAGACCATGAATACCGAAGGCCTAATCGGCGACGTAAAACTGGCAACGGTGGATATTTCCGAAAGTACGGGCGACTATTTTGACAACGGCACACTGGTCAGTATTGCGGGCGGACAGTATGGCACGACAATGATAGGCTTTGCGATACTCTACAATTACCTGCATGACGGGACACGCATCATTCCCGATACATCGGTGACGCTGCGCCGTCCGTTTGTAGAGGTTAAGAGCAGCGAAGAATATGAACAGTACCTGAATTATGTTGACAGCACCATCCCGGTTTATACAGCCGACGAGATCGCCGCGATGATCCGCGGGTTCAACCCGGAAGTAACCTTTGAAACCTTTACCAAGGCGGCCGATGGATACTCCCTTGCTGATATTGTCAGCAGGCATAGCGATTCGTTCTAGTTGACATTTTAAATAATCTGACTTCAATCTTGAGAGGTGATAACATGGGTGATAAACTGAAGCGCTATGCCATTAACACGATAAAAACCCTAATCTTGCCTGTACTGATTATCGCACTGTTCGCGGTGCTTACGGGCGGCAGGTCGCTCAGCAAGCGCATGCTGCTGGTTACGGCGCGTCAATCGGTTATGCCAACCATTATATCCATGGCTCTTGCAGGCAACCTGACGCTTGGCATGTGGGATTTTTCCGCGGGCGGTGTGGTGTTATCAGCGGCCATAATCGGAGGCAATCTGATGAAGCTGACCAACACAGGTACGGCAGGACTGGTGGTAATCTGCCTGGTGATTGGTGTGGTCATGACAACACTGACGGGATTTCTGAACAACAGGCTCCGTGTGCCCACCATTGTGGTGACAGTTGGATTGGTGCTCATTTATGAGACCATCCCGCGCCTGATCTATCCGGGAGGAGTCACCATAACTGCAAAGTACACCTTTCTGGCGTCATCACCGTACTGCTTTATCATACTTGCCGTAATGTTCGTATTCTTTTACCTGCTTTACAACAAGACGGCATATGGACATAACCTTCGCGCCCTGGGCGGAAGCAGGGAGATTGCCAGAAGTGCCGGTCTTAAGGCCTCCAGGATAATACAGACAGGTTTCTCCGTCAGCGGTATTTTTCTGGGCATAGGCGCTGTGCTGCATGTTTCAACCAATGGGCAACTGCTGACAGTGACTGCTCTTGGTTCGGTACCCCTGATCTTCGAGGCCATGATGGGTGTGTTTCTTGCGTTCTTCCTGTCCAGATTCTGCAACCTGTCAATTGCCCTGGTGGTGGGAACCTTTACTATGACCACGCTTACCAACGGCCTGGTGGCGCTGGGGCTGCCGGCAACCATGAGAAGCATTACATCAGGTTTGTTCCTCCTGGTCCTGCTGTGCATTTCCGGCAACCAGGCAAGGATAATCAAATGGCGTGAAGACAGGAAGCGCGCCCGCATGCTCGATGCTAAGCATAATGCCTGAACCGGTTGCTTTATATTGAGGCAGGCGTAAGCATACATAATATTTATCATAGGCGGGATGTGAAAAATCTCCCCCATTCCCGCCGGTTTTCCTATATTTTAAAGCAGGGAGAGGAATCAGCATATTGAGAAAAAAGGTAGGTATATATGAGCAGGAATGAAAGAATGAAATATGATGAAAGAGCCAGGGAAATTGTGGGAAAGATGACCCTTGAGGAGAAAGTATACCTCATGAGCGGTTCCATAACCCCGCAGAAGATGCTGGAAGATTTCAGCACCCCGGGATACCATTACAATATGGTGCCGTATCCGGCCGGCGGAAATGAAAGGCTGGGCGTACCAAGTCTAAGGTTCTGCGATGGCCCCAGGGGTGTGGTATGTGGAAACAGCACCTGTTTTCCTGTCACCATGGGAAGGGGTGCCACCTTTGATACAGACCTGGAGGAAAGAGTGGGGAAGGCCATCGGGCGCGAGATAAGGGCCCATGGCGGAAACTTCTACGGCGGTGTTTGCATTAATCTGCCCTATAACCCGGGATGGGGAAGAAGCCAGGAGGTATATGGCGAGGATTCATTCCACCTGGGTGAAATGGGAAGGGCATTGGTACGGGGCATCCAGAACCAGAATGTCCTGGCATGTGTAAAGCATTATGCGTTCAACAGCATGGAGAAAGCGCGGTTCAAAGTCAGCGTAACATGTGATAAAAGAACTGAGCAGGAAGTATTCCTGCCCCATTTCAAGGATTGTATTGATGAAGGCGCGGCAGCCGTCATGACTGCCTACAACCTTTACAACCAGGTTCATTGCGGGCATAGTGAATACCTGATTGAAAAGGTATTGAGAGAAGATTGGGAATTTGACGGTATCGTAATCAGCGATTTTGTCTGGGGAATAAAGGATACAATCGCAGCCGCCAACGGCGGGATGAATGTTGAGATGCCCTGTACCATGCTTTTTGGTGAAAGGCTGGTGAAAGCGGTGCAGGACGGTTTTGTGCCCGAGGAAAAGATCAATAAGGCTGCTGTATGTATAGTCCGCACACTGCTGGCCTTCGAGGAAGCGCCCGATTCCGGGGAGTACCCCAAAAATGTAATTTGCTGCGAAGAACACAAAAAACTGGCCCTGGAATGCGCCCGGAAGTCCATCACACTTATGAAGAACGAGGGCGTGCTGCCTTTTGACTCCTCCGTGAAGAAGGTGGCAGTAATCGGAAGACTGGCGGACAAGGAGAACATCGGAGACCACGGCTCCAGCCAGGTATTCCCGCCCTATATCGTGACCATTCCGCAGGCCTTGAGAAATCGTGGCCTTGAGGTTGTTGTTTGTGACGGCTCTGATGCTGAAGAAGCCCGGAAGGCCGCGGCTTATGCCGATGNGGTACTGATAGTGGCAGGATATGACCATGACGATGAAGGAGAATATGTTGCCCCGGAGCAGACCTCTGAAATGGGCGGGACATCCCTGGACAGCATAGGCGGCGACAGGGAATGCCTTGGGCTCAAAGCTGACGAGGTTGCCTTGATCAACGTTATCGGCAGGGTAAATCCGAAAACGGCAGTTGTACTCATCGGAGGCAATACCATTATCACATCCAACTTCGACCAGAATGTTCCCGCGGTGTTGATGGCCTACTATCCCGGCATGGAAGGTGGCACGGCGATTGCTGAAATTGTCTTCGGGGATGTCAACCCTTCAGGCAAGCTGCCCTTTGTGGTGCCATACAGTGCCGATGATCTGCCCTATGTCAACTGGAATACGGATCAGCAGTACTATGAATACTACCATGGCTATGCCAGGCTGGATAAGAAGGGAATCAGGCCTGAATTCCCATACGGTTTTGGTCTTAGCTATACTACCTTCTCAGTGTCAAGTCCCGAAGTCAGTGTCGGAAATGACGGGATTTCCGTGTCCTGCAAGGTAAAGAATACCGGAAAGGTTGCCGGGGACGAAGTGGTCCAGTTGTACATCGGGTTTGAGAATTCAATTATCGACCGGCCGAAGAAGCTGCTGCGCGGGTTCAGGCGGGTTTCCCTCGATCCGGGAGAAGAGATGGAAATAACCATATTCTGCCCAGTTGAGAAGCTGAAGTATTATGACCCGGTATATGCGATGTGGAGGCTTGAAGAAATCGTATACAGGGCATACATCGGAACCAGCAGCGACATGAAAGATCTTTTGGCTCTTGAATTCAGGCTTAATCGGGCTTAAATATATCTGCGCGGATGACCGGGCTGCGTTGCCGAAAAAGGCGGCGCAGTCCGGTTCCGTTTATAATGATTGCATGGAACTGCAACAACAAACACAATCAAATTCACTTGAATACGACATTCTCATCGGTATCGAATTTAAACGGAACTATATAGCTTCACTACTGGGTGATTTACCCGCAGGCTGGGAGTGGCATACAGAGTCGGTTGCCGATGAGAAATACCGGCTCTCAACATCGGTGTATTCAGGAAAATACCTCTGGACGGGCTTTGAAACGATTGAGAGCCGAATAAAGCAGATTTTAATATTAATAAAATTTGCAACAATCCCATTTATTGCTGTGTTGAATGGATAGAAAAACGAATTTATTATAAATCGAATAATCAAAAATTGATTGTTTATACATCTTATTTGGTGTCTGCATAAATTTTAGTTATAGCTGTATTAGGCGGATAAGAGACTGTCAGGCAGAATTTATATTTACACACTCTACCTGACAGTCTCTGCATTGTAAATAATTACTCTATATACCGGCCTGCATAGAAGCCTTCCCGGATAGCATTTCCTACTTTTCCGACCTGATTGCAGTCGCCGATTATACGTGTCTTCAGGTGATATTTTGAAGCTATTTTTTCAGCAATTGTATTATTCGGCTTCATTCCAAGCGCCGCAACAATCGTATCACCTTCAATAAATACTTCTTTGCCGTCTTTTGTTAAAGCCTTGACACCATTTGGGGTTATTTCAACTACTTTATGACCCGTATATATTTCAACACCGTATCGTTTCAGCATCGGAACAAGAGCCGCTTTGTTAATAAAGTGATCATCAACTGCAATATCATCCAGCATCTCTACGATAGCTGCTTTCTTACCTTTCATTGCGATTTCAAGCGCGCTGTCGCAAGCAGATAAGCCTCCCCCGCAATAAACTATCTTTTCCCCTTTTAACTTTTCCGGATTTGTATGAGCAGATATTATGTCAACGGCGTTTTCTATTCCTTTGATTTTCGGCGTCAGCGGTACAGCACCNGTCGCNACTATAATTGCATCAGCTTCGGCAAGTTCAGGCGAATCTTCTGTTACCTCTGT
>JGI24709J26583_10001062_pt1 | contig 23292 bp, 17 predicted proteins | sample BioPla2DNA1_FD_26583 | JGI IMG/M metagenome (IMG submission 26583) | reverse complement strand
ATGGAATCTCCCAGTTGTTTTTTTATATCTAATGAACGGTTGTATATCTCAATGGCCTCTTCATATCTTTTTGAGGTTATGTAAATAACCCCAACATTATTTAAAGACTTTGAAATTCCGGCTGAGTCATTAATCTTTTCTCGTAAATCAAGGCTTTTAATAAAGAAATCAAGTGCCGATGTTTCGTCTTTTTGATACCAATACGATGAACCAACCAAATTTAAGATGTTAGCATAGGTTAGAGTGTCTACATTGTTCAGGTTTACAACATCAAGGCATTCTAAAGCATATTTTACTCCTAAGTATGGTTTTTTTCGAGAATAATATTTTATAATTACCTCGTAAGTATTGATTTTTTCTTTTAAAGGCAGTGTGTCAATAACCGATAGCATTGAGTCCACCTGATGTTGTGTTTTACCTTGCAATGCCATGCAATGCGTTAAAAAAACCACAGCAAATGCTATTAGATACTTTCTCATTTCTCAGCTATATGGTAAAAATATATCCGAAAGATATAATTTTTTATTGATTCACGATACATAACTACAAATAAAGTGCTTTAAAACAGTATTTAAATATTTGTAAAACAGTCTTAATTGTTTTTTTTGTAAATTGTGTATGATTTAGGAGTAAAAAAACAATTATTTTTACGATGATAAAACAAATAGATCAAAAATGAAAAAGAAATTAACCCGTTCAGACGATAAGATTATAGCTGGTGTTTGTGCAGGTATTGCAGAATACTTTGGTTTAGATATATCTTTAGTGAGAATAGGATACATTTTACTATCGCTTATTGGTGTGGTGTTTACTGGAATTTTGGCTTATATTATTCTTTGGATAATTATTCCAGATAAACAATGAACAATTAACAATAAGCAATTAACTAACTGAAAATCAATTAATTAATGTTCCGTGTAAAACTGTTTAATCTGTGTCCCAATTTCTTGCAACTTTCTACTTTTAGCTTTCAACTTTCTTTGTCACTATGACACCTTTTTGTATTTTGTTGTGCCAAATTTTCATTCTTTAACAATTGGCAATATCTTTGCACGATAAGAGAGAAAACAAGTAAGCTATGTCGAAAAAAGATAAATCAAAAGAGAAAGAAATTAAAAAAGAAATTTTAGAAGAGACTGTTGCTCAATCGAAGCAAACAGAGCAAACAAACGAAATTGACGAGCAGGAGACTCCAGTTGCAGAGGAACAAGAAGTGTGCAATGAGGAGATTTTGAAAAATCAGCTTGATGAGATGAACGATAAGTACATCAGGTTAGTTGCCGAGTTTGATAATTACAAGCGGCGTACACTGCGTGAGCGTATTGAACTGATTAAAAGCGCCGGTGAGGATATTTTTAAAGACATTTTACCTGTAATAGATGACGTTGAGAGGGCTATTCAAAACATTGAACAGTCGAAAGATATTGAGGCTGTTAAAACAGGTATAAACCTAATTCACTCCAAATTTATTGATTTTTTGAAGCAAAATGGAGTAACAGTGATTGAAACAACGGACAATGAGTTTGATCTTGACAAACACGAAGCTGTAACAAAGATACCTGCTCCAAGCGAAGAGCTGAAAGGAAAAATTGTAGATGTAATTAAAAAGGGTTACATGTTGAATGATAAGGTAATAAGATATTCTCAGGTTGTAATTGGAGAATAAACAGAATTATAAACAAAGACAGAATTAATTATGTCAAAACGAGACTATTACGAAATATTAGGCGTTTCTAAAAATTCTGACAAAGAGGAGATAAAAAAAGCATATCGTAAAATGGCTTTAAAATATCACCCTGACAGAAATCCGGGGGATAAAGAGGCTGAGGAGAAGTTTAAAGAGGCAGCCGAAGCATACGATGTTTTATCAAATGACGATAAAAGAAGCAAATACGATCAGTTTGGCCACCAAGCCTTTTCCGGCGGTGCTGGAGGTTGGTCTGGCGGTGGCATGACTATGGAGGATATATTCTCCTCATTCGGAGATATTTTTAGTGATACTATTTTTGGTGGGTTTAGTGGTTTTGGGCGCGGAAGCGGTGCTCGAAGTGTCAATAAAGGAGGAAATATTAGAGTAAAAATTAAGCTCGATCTTTCCGAAATTGTTAATGGTGTAGAAAAGAAAATCAAGATAAATAAATATGTTGCCTGTAAAAAGTGTGGTGGGACAGGAGCAAAAGATTCTAGCAGTTATTCAACTTGCACTACTTGCAATGGTTCAGGTCGTGTAACCAGAATTTCAAATACTTTTTTGGGACAAATGCAAACCACTTCGGCTTGTTCTGCTTGTGGTGGCGAGGGACGTATCATTAAATCGAAATGTACATCTTGTCATGGCGAAGGTATTGTAAAAGAAGACGAAGTTGTTGCAATAAAAATACCCGCGGGAGTTGGAGAAGGAATGCAGATGTCTGTTACTGGAAAAGGTCATGCTGCAAGACGTGGTGGAATTAACGGTGATTTACTTGTGGTAATAGAAGAAGAGCAGCATAAAGAACTCATCCGTGATGGCAATGATCTTGTTTACAATCTATTTATAAGTATTCCCGAAGCCATTTTGGGCACTACTGCCGAGATTCCTCTTGTTGATGGCAGGGCGAAAATCAAAATAGATGCGGGCACACAATCGGGTAAAATATTGAGATTGAGAGGTAAAGGTATTCCCGAGTTAAATGGCTACGGACAGGGTGATGTTTTGGTGCAGGTAAACGTTTGGATACCTTCGAGTGTGTCAAGAGATGAAAAGAAAATTTTAGAACAGTTTAAAGATTCGTCATCGTTTGATCCCGAGAAAAACAATGCAAGTAAAAATGTTTTTGAAAGGATGAGAGACGGATTTAGGTAAAAAAGTAGAGACGTCACATTGTGGCGTCTCCGATACCTAATTTATTTAGAGACGCCATGGTATGACGTCTCTACAATATTTCAATTTCCAGAGACGCCATGATATGACGTCTCTACAGTTTAACTTTCAGTTAGTTGCACAACGAGTAGTTTCGCGCTTTCAACATCATTTGACGAGTTAATGCAGTTAGCTCTAATTTTATTGATTCACGATTAGCAGCACTCATTTTAGTAGTTTCACAATTCTCTTCAATATACTTCTCTTGAGCTAAGTTGCAACCATCGGGATTGGTACTAGATGCCTGGCTTGCATCGCAGGAGTATTTTTTGCCATCGGGTGACAAATAGTAGCAGTTGCCTTCATCAACAGGGCAGCAAACACTAGGAATTTCACACGAAGGATTAATATCAATTATTGCACTAAAAGCTTGACAAAAATCATCTTCTTTAGTCTCTTTGCAACTAACAGCGAATGCTGCTACAAAAACAAACAGTAGGAGCGGATAAAATTTAATTTTTTTCATAATGATCAGTTTTATTAGTTATTAATTTGTGTTAGGTGATAATTTAATATTTTTTTTAATAAATCATACTCTTTAAAGCCATAATATATTTTTCTATCGATTACAAAAGTAGGTACTCCTTTCAACTTTAACGTTTCAAACTCTTCAATATTTTGTTTCAGATAATTATCGGCATCTCCTCCTAAGATACATTCAGCTACTTGTATATCTTTATCAATAAATTCATCTATCATGTCGTGAAAATCGGCAGTGTAAACAATATTGCTTTGATTTAAAAATAATTGGTGCAAATACTCATAGTTGCCAAATTTATTGACACAAACTGATGCTTTCATTGCAGTTGTAAGATCTTGGTTTGCTGTTTTAAATGTTAATCTTAGAATTATTTTAACCTTTCCTGAATTTATAAACTCATCTTCAATTGCCGGATAGACCTCCTTGAAAAATTTGCGACAATATGGACATCCATAGTTAGCATATAAAAAAACCGAAACTGATGCTGTATCTTCACCAAAAACAATATCTAAGTCTCTTTGGGACAGTTCTGTACCAATTTGTCTAACTTTATCTTTGATAAAAAAAGTTTTCACAACAACTATTGCAAGTATAGCTATTGATACAGTTAAAATAAAAATATAAAATACCTTTTTTTTATTTAACATTCCTGTTTAGAATTAACTTTTATCTATTTGATAATAATTATGTTACTGATTTTGGTTATTCTGTTTTAGGTTTGTCAGATTTTCTTATCTCTTTACGAATTAAATCGGTACTATAACTCACTAATTTGGGATGGAACAGTAAGCTTAAACCACGTTCTTGAACCCTAATTTCGGCTGTCATTACTCTTTGCATTCGTTTGTTATCGAAGCCATATTTTGTGTTGCCATCGCGATTTAAAGCTAATAGGTTTAATCCTTTTCGGGTTGATTCATCACCATCAAGCAAATCGGACTCTTTCATTTGCTTTTTAAGCAATCTGTTAGATTTTCCTACAAGTACGTCGCCTAAGTGAGCCTTTAGGTGTAACTGATATTCGTCTCCAAAACTAACCATTCCAAATGCAGATATGTCTGTCGCAGTGCTAACTATATCGGTTTTTGGGAAGTAAATATTGTTATCATATATGAAAATACCGCTATTCAATGTTCTGAAAACAATATTCTCTAACTCGCGTAAGCCTGTAAATTTACCTAATTCTCTGATAGGCTCGTAGTTATAAATTCCTCCGTTTTCAAGTTTAAGATCTCCGCGTACAATTATTTTATCGTATAAAATGCTGTCGCCCTGCATAACGATACGTCCATCGACTGCGCTTGTAAGGATACCGCTGATATTTTCGTGAGTAAAATCATCTAGTCCAGCGTAGTCTTCAATCTCAACTAGCATTTGGTTCACATCCATTTTGTCGATAATGTTTTTAAACATTATCACTGTTGATACAGTATCTCGTGTGTCATAAACTGCCGATGTTGTCATACTACCACCATATGCGCTGAACTTAAGCTGATCAGCAATGTATAAACTATCATCAACACGGAATTTTGTGGTGATATCGTTCAGAGTAATATTTTCATATTTAACTTTTTTGACAGCAAATGTACCTCGTGCAATGTAAGGTGGGATATAGGTCTCTTCTGTTGGGACTGTTTCGGTTGCTGTTTGTTCTGCAGCACTCGATTTGGTTCCCGTTTGAGTTTTAGCGTTAGTTTCTGTTCCTGTAGCAGTATCTATTTTAGCCTCTGTTTTTGTTTCAGCTTTTGTTTCTGTATTTACTTCTGTTTTGGTTTCTGCCTCAGAATCATCTTCCTCACTCTCAAACAGATGCGCAAATTTATTATAGTCAAATTCGCTTAAACTGATTTCAGTGTTGGCTACTATTAGCGGTACACCCTTTTGCTCAAGCATGAAGGCTTTATATACATTCCATATCTCGGTAGAGTTGACTTTCAAATCAATTCCATGTAATTTAGCGTAGAGGTTGTCAATTTTGATGGTGTCCTGCGCCATTTTCATATCAAACTTCATGTTGTTAAATTTAATAAGCGTATCGCCAAACATTTCAAAATCAAGGTCTCTGACTTTTAAATCAATTTTTGTTTGTTCAAAAAGAATTGGATTTATGTAATTATCTATCGAATCAAGGTCAATCTGTCCGTAGGTGTCTATTGTTAACTCAACCTTGCCGGCAATTTGTTCCGCAATAGAATCAGGAATAAAGTGCTTGATTTCGTCAATATCAACCTTTATCGTGGTTGTAAGTTCAAAATCGGGCTTGTTCAAATCTTTAACTTTTCCATATCCAGAAATAGAGTTGCTGCCAGTAACGAAATTAAACGAATTGATATTGGCTTTAATATTATCTAAATCATCAATATTGCCAATTAGTTGAAGGGCAATTGACGAAGGAGCAAGGTTTAAATCATATTCCGGTAAATCAAGATACAGGTTTCTTATTACTAAGTTTTTACCTTTCATCAAGTGGAAGTCAACTCCAAGATTTTTAATAACATTGACACTATCAAGAGCAGTATTTAGATTGCGAATTTTTAAATCTAAAGTGGTATTATTCAGAAAATAATCGGTACTATTCTCTATATCATCTGGCAGAATACCTTTTGTATGCATATCTAAAGCTACTAAACCCGTGATATATTCAACAGTACTGTCCGGAATAAACGAAACGAAGTCATTTATATTGATGTGTGATTTTACTAACAGATCGTATCTAATTTTGTCTAAATCAGAGGCTTTGCCCGATATTTTAAAATTGCTTTTGTTAATAAAAAAGCTAAAATCATTAATGTTAGCATTAACCGTGCTCAGGTCGTTAGGGTTATCAATCAATACGGCGAGATCAATGTTAAGTTTCTCTATTTTAGGATATTCGGTAGTTACGACTGTTCCGTTTTTAAATGTAATCTTTGTGCTTACCGATGGTAAAAGCAGAGTGTCATAAACATAACCCTCAACTTTGGCTTCGATATCTAAAATTCCTTTTACTTTCGATATTCCAACCTCTTTCTTGATATCATCCGGTGCATATTTAAAAAGCTCCTTTATATCGAATTCTTTAAACACAACAGCCAAATCAACTCCAATGGAGTCTGCTAAGTTAACGCTACCAGTAGATTCTATTTTTGCCCCGTCGGTAAGTAGTTCAAGTTCGTTAATATGGGCAAATCCATTTTTATAGTCAATATTAAAGCCCAATTCTGTCTTCTGCATTAAGTGTAGATTTGTGCCGCCAAGGGCGCAGTCAGTTAATTCGATAGAGCCTTTAACACTTCCCAAGTAATCGTCGTCTTTGACTTTTCCCTTAACTCTGATTTTTGGGATATAACATCTTGCTTTGGCTTTAAGCGATTCGTCGTTGTAGTTTAGCTCAATATCGCCAATGGTAAGATTTGCCAACAGTATATTTAAAGCTGTTTCGGAGGTATCAATAGGGATGCTCTGTTCTTGTTCGAGCGAATCAATCGCTGTAGAGTCGGAAGCAATTAAAAAATCGAAATTGGTAACACCGGCTGTATCGACAAAATAGTTAAGTTTAATACCCTCTATCTCAATTTTATTTATCTCTATTCTGTTTGATAGTAGTGGTCTAGTCTTAACCGAAACGTATAGTTTTCTTAATCTGACAAGAGTATCGGCAACCTCAAAATTTGCAGAATCGTGGTTTTCAAACTCTTTTCCAATTGTAAATCCATCAAATTCAACTGTTGCATTCGGAAAGTTCCTAAAAAGTCGTAACGATATGTTTTCAATACTTATCGGAGCTTTAACAATATGACTAACCTCTTCTAATGCCAACTGTGTAATAGTGTTTTCCGAATTTAATGCAACTGCTATTAGTACTACTACCAGAGTGATAACTGAAAGGATAGTAATCAAAAGTATTTTTCCTAATTTACGTAAAATTCGTTTTATCTTCATTTCTCTATTATTTACTACAGTTAGACATATTTTGTAACAATGCTTATTTAGAATAAATTCAGTTGAGCCACCAAAACAAACGGCGATTTGAAACAGTTTGTTTTTTAATTGCTTCTATAAGTTCCTCACCTCGTAAATTTTGTGCGATAATAGTGCCGTCTCCATCAACTAAAAAGTTAGCGGGAATGGCTTTTATATTGTATTCTTTGGCTGCTTCATTGCGCCAGCCTTTTAAATCTCCTCCATGCGAGGACCAGTACAGACTGTCTTCTGTAATAGCCTTTAGCCATCTGTCACGGTGGCTATCTAAAGTTATGCTAAATATTACAAATCCGTTTCCATTTTTGAACTCGCTATCTTTAAACATATCATAAGCCTTGATCAAATACGGAGATTCCCTTCTGCAAGGTACACACCACGATGCCCAAAAATCAATTAAAACTAATTTACCCTTAAAGTCAGATAGTTTTAAAGTGTCTCCATTGGTATTAAGCTGAATAATTTCCGGAGCTTTTTGCCCAACATTAACAGATTGTCCTGAAGTGTTATAAAAAGCACAAACAGTGAAAAATGTGATTACAAGTAGTTTACGGATCATTCTTTCTTATTTTTAAATTACGTAACTGCAATTTGTAAAAGTAGTTATTTTCGTTGATAAAATCTTTATTTATGTCACAATAAAATACTATAATTTATGTTTTTTCAAAGAAAGAGTTTGTTAAAAAAAATTCAATTATATTTAATGCCCGATTTTCGATTTAAAACTAATAATTAATCAAGTCAACAATAAAAACAAATACAATGAAAAGAATATTAGTAGTATTAATGACAACCATCGCGTTTACGCAAATTCAGGCACAAAGCAATTTACGAGATGAGTTAATTGATTTGGAAAGCAAAGGTCAAATTCAGAAAGGTGTTACGGTAGCCGACCAAATGCTTGGCAATGCTTTGAAAGAAAATAATCACACAGATTATATTTTCGCAGCAATATATAAATTGAAGTTTTTGCCGCGAGTGTACGAGTTAGAGAGTAACAATATTCACGATTCTTTAAAACTTATTATCCAACAAGCCCCCGAAAAAGCCAAAGCGGCGTTAAAACTGATGGAGGCAATATCGTTGTCAAGTCAGTATAGAGCAAACAAATGGAGTATTGATCAAAAGCCCGATGATGGTGTAGAAAATATTTTGTTTGATGAAATGAGCAAACACGATTATTTCAGACTGGTTAGTGCCGCTATTGACGAAGCTCTGAAACTTGCTCAAAAAGAGGAAGATAAAATAACATCATATAAGGAGTTGTTTGATGGAGACGATTATTATTTGAAGTATTTCCCAAAACTTATAGATCAAATATTTTTCCAAGGAATAGAGTTGCTATCAGAGTATGACGGCAATAGCTACGAGTTTGATAGTGAGCAAATTTCTAATATCCAAAACTGTGAATCAACGTCAATGCCCTTGAAAAAATCGTTAGAGATGTTTGGGCAATGGCATAAAGCAAATGCCTCTAACCTAGAAATATTGGGATTTATAGAGTTAAATCGTTTAGAGTGGATAAACAAACGCAACAATCATATAAGTAGATTTGAACTGTATGAGGCTGCTTTAAAAAACCTATTAGAAAAATATAAAGGAAATGAAATTTGTGCTGATATGCAACTAGCTTTGGCACAACACTATAAGATGCTATCGCAACAATATAATCCTACAGATACAGCTACTGTAAAATACTACGGCACACTGCAACAAGCATGGGATATCTCAAACGAAATAGAAAAAAAATATCCCGACACTCATGCAGCTAAGCTTGCCAAAAACTTAAAATATGATATAGAGCTGAAAGGATTATCAATTTCAACTGAACAATATCAAATTGCAGATAAAAATATGGCTGTAAGCCTGTCGTATTCAAATTTATCGAAAGTAAAAATCACTATAAAAGAGGCTGATGTTATCGAAGTGTTTGCATATAGCTACAACATAAATACAAAAAACTCGAAAGTGGTTTATGAAGAGTGGTTTGATTTACCCAAAACCGATGATTATTACAAACATACAACCACATTGGTAATTCCTTTCGGTAAATTAGGTTCATATTCAATCGAAGCCTCGACAGATAATGAAATTGATGAGATTGCAACAACGTTTTTCCATGTTACTAAAATGGCAATGTTTACTGAGTCAAAAGACGAAAATAACACAAACGTATGGTTAGTTGACGCAAATAATGGTAAAGCCGTTAGTAATGCTAAAATAGAAATATTAAAATATGAATATGGCAGGGATAGAAACAGAGGTCGTCAGAATGTCAAGATATTAGACAGCTATACAATTAAAAACGGCTCTGTTTCAGTACCTACAAAAACTTTGTCGGGGGCGTGGGTTATCAGAGCTATTAACGGCAACGATACTCTGTTGCAAAATATTTACACCCCTTATTATAGTGGTTCTGGCAATCAAGTAATTAATCGTATAGAAATGTTTACCGACAGAGAAATTTATCGTCCGGGACAAATCATACAGGTAAAAGGAATTTGGTATAGTGGTATGAACGAAGAGTGGAACGTAGTTCCAGGGAAAAGTGTTACGTTAACAGTACGTGATAATGTCTATAAAGAGATATCCAATTATAGCGTAACAACCAATGATTTCGGCTCATTTAATTTCTCTGTACCAATCCCCGAAGATATACAACCGGGTTATATGACAATCAGTACTCAGCAAGGAAGTAGAGGAGTATATGGAAGCAAAACGGTAAGAGTAGAGTCATATCGCCGCTATACCTTTGATGCAAAGTTTGTTAACCCCGATAAAACAACTGTTCCGGGTGATGAGGTTGTTATTAAATTAGAAGCCGAAACCTACAGCGGAGTTAAGTTGAATACGTTAAAAATTGTGGGAGATGTAAAACTTACATCACGTCATATATGGTGGCTACCACCAGCAGGAAAAACCGTTGCAACGATTGACGCAGTTGCCGATGAGAACGGAAGCGTTCTAATACGTTTTAAGTCTGATAAAAACTTGAGACATCAAACCTACAGCATTACGGCTACTATAACAACTCCAGCAGGAGAAAGTCGCGATTTTAATCATAGCTTTGTAGTATCTGACCATCCTTACCGACTTAGTTTAAATAAAACAAAGCTGATCAAGGGTGAAACGTTACCGAATATCAATATTGGTTTGATAAACGGAGAAAAATGTAGCGATATGGTAGAACTCTCTCTTAATCAATTATCGCCACCAAAAAATATATTGTTAAAATCAGCCCTTGCAAAACCTGACAAACATTCGCTATCTAAAGAGGAGTGGGAAAAATTAATGCCACAAACCGAATACAGCGGCGAATTAGATAAAGCAAATTATAAGATTGCCAAAAATATTTGGTCAAGTAACGTAAATGCCGATAAAGCCGAATTTCCATCTGATTTACAAAAAACCTTAGATGAGGGGACTTACAGCTTAACCATGACAGTAGGAGGGAAGAAATACACCAATTATTTTACTGTTGTAAATCCTGCAAAGAAAGGATTAGCATTGCCCGAAATACTCGACGTATATTCAAGTACTAATAAAGCTACTGCTGGTCAGGAAATAACAATAACTTTTGTGTCAGCAGTTAAGAATATTGATATATGGTATGGCATATCTGCTGGTAACAAAACATTGGAGCAAAAGAAAACAACTATAAAAAATGGAAAATTTACTGTGAAATTTAAAGTTGGACCACAACACGAGGGAACACTTTACGTAAACTCGATAGTTGTTTACGGCGGAAAAACAGTAAGTAAAACTCTTAATATACCAATCGAACGTTGGAGCAAACAGCTTCAGATAGAGACAATTACAATGCGAAACAAGATTGTTCCGGGCGAGCAAGAGACATGGAAGTTTAAACTGAAAACACCAGATGGTCGTCCTTTAGATGCAGAAGTTGTTGCGTCGATGTACGATATGAGCTTAGATGCTTTTGTTCCGGGAGGCGTAAGGGCGTTGAGTATTCACTATCCGATAAAAAATACAACTCAGTATAACACTGGCACCAACCGTTTGGTTAATGGAAGAGCTTCACAGCAACAGTTTTATGTTGCGCCGCCTTCAATGATTCACTGGAACTTCTTGGGTTATACAAGTTTCTCTTATGGTAACGTCTATTTTGACACTTATAGGCGAGAGCCACATCCAGAGGCAAAAATGGAATTAGCTACGTCGAGCGGAGAAACAGAGAGAATTGATGAAGTAGCTATACAAGAAGAGAGTGTTGATGCAATGGCACAAGGAGCTCCAGCAGGCGACGAACCCGCACAGGCAGATAAGACAGAGATACCAAGTGTTCGCACAAATTTCAACGAAACAGCATTTTTCTATCCGTTTATCGAGCACGATGAAAATGGAGAGTTTACACTCAAATTTGAGTCCCCCGAAGCGATAACAAGCTGGAGAATGCAACTCTTTGCACATGACAAAAAGCTATCTATCGGTTATTACGAGGGTGTGGTTCAAACCCAAAAACCTCTGATGGTAATGCCTGTTTTCCCGCGTTTTGCATATACAGGTGATAATCTTACAATTAACGTTTCGGTTTACAACGTAACAGACTCGGTTTTAACACTCCAAACAGGAGCGCAAATCACCGATACACGCAGTGACAGCGAGCTTGAAACTGAAATAAACGAAAAAACTATTGTACTGAAACCAGGCGAAAACAAGTCATTTAAAGTAACGGTGAAAGTTCCAACTACACCCGGATTTTTAACGGTAAAAATATTCGCAAAAGCTGGCACATTTACCGATGGAGAGGAAAAAATAGTTCCTGTATTTCCTAACAGACAGTTAGTTACAAATACAATGGCTCTGTGGGGAAAACCAAGCACCACCACCGAGTACAAGTTTGATAACCTGTTGCCAACCGATATTACCGAGGATAGCAAATTGAAACTTACCTTTGAGATGACCACAAATCCAACGTGGTATGCGATACAGTCGTTGCAGTTTTTCGATAATCCTAATCCAAAGTCGCCGTTTGCGCTTGTTGAGTCAATTTTTGGAGTACAAACAGGTAAATATCTGATTAATAAATATCCCGAAATTGGTAAAACAATAACTATTTGGCAAACAATAGAACCAGATGCTTTACAGTCTAAACTGCTTACAAATAAGGAGTTGAAAATCACCGATATAGAAAAAACCCCTTGGTATATCGATGCAACAAGTGAACAGGAGCAAAAACGCAAATTAGGTATGTTTTTAGATAAAAACAATATCGAAAATCTGACCGCAACTTCTATCAAAAATTTAAGTAAAATGCAACACTCATCGGGCGGATTTTTGTGGGTACCAGGTTGGGAAGCAAGTACTTACGTTACACTATACGTGTCGGAACAAATCGGAAGAGTTTCCAAAATTGATAGCGAGGTGTTTAATCAATATCCTGAATTGAAAACTATATTAAAAAGTGCAATAAAATACTTGGATAAAGAGTTAGACCGTGAATTTGGACAACTGTTAGCATCAAAAACCGATACTGCAAAATATATGACCCCATATTTTATTGTACGTACACTATATGTTAAGAGCTTAGTAAACAGTAATTTCAAACCAACGACAAAAGCCGAGAAGTACTATTTTAATCACGCGAAAAAATATGCTTTAGATTATAACCTTTACGGTCAGGCAGTTTTGGGAACATTGGCGCGTAGTTGTGGCGATATTAAACTCGCTACAAAAATATACAAGGCAATTGACGGCAGCGCAGTTGTACATCACGAGAAAGGAGTCTTTTGGCGACAAAACGTTCAGGGTTGGGAATGGTATCAAGCGCCAATATCAACACAGGTGCGTATAATGGAGTTTTACCAAGCTATGACTGCTCCGACCGAGAAAATTGAAGCCATGAAAATTTGGCTTATAAGCAACAAACGCACACATATGTGGAACGACGGCTTATCAACATCCGAAGCAGTTTACGCTCTGACAACAAGTGGCAAAAACTGGCTTAAAAACAATGAAGCTGTTACCATAACCCTGTCGAACTTGAAAATCGTAAGCTCAGATTATCAGCAACATGCGGGTACTGGTTACTTTAAAACAACTTTCGAGGGCGATAAAATTCCCGCCGATATTAAAACCGCAACTATTAACAATCCTAATAGCAATCCCGTATATGGCGGAGCTTATGCGCAGTTCTACGAAAGCTTTGATAAAATCAAGCCATGGCAGCAAAATCTTACAGTTGATACCAAGCTCTTTACCTTTACACATCAAGGAGATGAGGTTGCTTTGAACGAGGTAAAAGATAATAAAGTTAAGCAAGGCGATAAAGTAAGGGCGCGCGTAACAATAACCTCTGACCGCGAGCTTGAGTATGTAGTTGTACAGTTGCCGTTCCCAACTTGTTTCGAGCAAGTCGACCAAACAAGTGGCTTCCAATGGAGGTTTGGCAATAACCATTATATACAAAATTACGATAACAGAGCCGAGTTCCTGTTCTATCGACTAAGACAAGGTGTAACCGTAATAGAGTTCGACCTATATACCTTACGTACAGGCGAATATTTATCTGCACCAACAACAGTGCAGTCGTTATATGCACCTGAGTTTAGTGCTCATACCGCAGGGGTGAGAATTTTGGTAGAGTAGTTTTGGATTAGCAACTGTTTTTTGTCCGTAGGACAACATATGATTAACCATAGGCGCAAGCCTATGGGTGTGCCATAAGCACATAATCCCACCCGTAGGGTGGCACATTGCCTCAATGCGTTTGTGTCGCCCTACGGGCGAAAGTTAGAGGCATTGCAGTTTCCGTAAGATAAATCTTACGGTTAATCTCATATTGTCCTACGGATAATTCCACTTGCTCCTCGCACCTTTTACCTTCTAATTACTGACTTCTATACTTCGGTGTATTAAGCTTGTCGAAATGCTCCGCTAAGCACACCGCCCTGTAAATTTGTAATTCGTAACTCGTAATTCGCAATTGTTAATCGCTTCACTCTTTTAACTATTATAACTTTTAACTACTTTTGCACCGTCAATATAAAAACCATTTCTAATGTACGCTATTTCAACCGAAAATGTAACAAAAACATTTATCAATCACAGAGCTTTAGATAATGTCTCCATAGACGTGCCAAAAGGAACAATATTCGGATTGTTGGGACCAAATGGAGCAGGAAAAACAACTCTGATTCGTATTATCAATCAAATTTACGCCCCTGACAGCGGGATTGTTAAAATTGATGGAGAAATTTTATCCCCAAAACATACTGCAAATATCGGTTATCTGCCCGAAGAGCGCGGACTTTATAAAAAAATGAAAGTAGGAGAGCAGGCTATCTATTTAGCCCGATTGAAAGGACTTTCACGACACGATGCTTTAAAAAGGTTGAAATATTGGTTCGAAAAGCTCGAAATCCAGTCGTGGTGGGATAAAAAAGTTGAAGAACTCTCAAAAGGTATGGCGCAAAAACTACAATTTATTATAACTATAATTCACGAGCCTCAACTACTTATTTTCGATGAGCCTTTCAGTGGCTTCGACCCAATTAATGCAACTCTTTTGAAAGATGAGATGTTAGAGTTGCGCGAAAAAGGGGCAACAATAATTTTCTCAACCCACAATATGAGCAGTGTCGAAGAGCTTTGCGATGATGTGGCACTTATCAACAGGTCGAGAAAAGTTTTAGAGGGCAATGTCGAGGAGATTAAGGAACGATACAGAACACACTCATACAAAATAGATTACGCTGGCGATTTAAACCAAGCAGCAAACGGAGAAGGTGTTTTTGTAATTAAAGAAACAGAAAACGTTGGAAAATATATGCGCGCCGTAGTGCAGACAAAAGAGACAACAATGCCCAACGATTTGTTAAAAAAGCTAATTCAGCATGTCGAAATACGTTCGTTCAACGAGATACTACCATCAATGAACGATGTCTTTATCAGAGTAGTACAAGAAACCATGCCAAGTGATAACCAATAAAACCCAAGAGAGATGAGCAAAATATCAAATATAATTCAACGCGAATACCTTACACGAGTTAGAAAAAAATCGTTTATTGTAATGACCATTTTAGGTCCAATCCTATTTGCAGCAATGATTATTGCTCCTGCATGGATTTCAACACTCGACAGTTCCGATGAACGTAAAGTGGCAGTTATTGACAGTAGCGGCATTTTCGACTACACCAAAATTCTAAGAGAGGTAACCTTACAAAACACCCACAACCTTAAGTTAGAGATATTTAGGTTAAATAGAGAATCGGGTGATTACGCATATCTCTTTAAAGAGTTGGCAGACAGGTTAGATGCAGTGGTTCTCCAGCGCGATGAAAATATAGCTGAAAATATCAAAATCACGTTAAAAGGAACATTAGAGACATTAAAGAAAAACGAAATATTGTCAGAAGAACAGTTTGAAACTATTTACAACAGACACGCCGAATACTACGATGCCCTTTTAGTTGAGTTTGAGAGCATTAAAGGACGTATCCCCGATGACGACAAAACCAAATTCACTTACGTTGATATATCTTTAGAACAGATTAAACACGCACTGAAAGACAATATTTATTTTGCAGTGGTCTATATTCCCAAAAATATTCTATCGACCCAACAGATACAGATTTATTCGACTAAAGCTGTGTCAATGAATCTTAGGTCGTATATCTGCTCAAACATTGAGCGTGCTGTGGAAAACCAAAAAATGATTGAGGTTGGGATATCGCAAGAAGATATGAAGCGTATAAAAACCAAAATCAATGCGCAAACCATAAAGTTAACCGAAGAGGGCGAAGAAAAAGTGAGCCGTCCGGAGTATGCCATGATTATTGGTTATGTAAGCGGATTTCTGATCTATTTCGCGATATTTATGTTCGGTGCACTTGTTATGCGCGGTGTAATTGAAGAGAAATCAAGCCGTATTGTTGAGGTTATACTATCGTCTGTTAGACCATTTCAGCTTTTGATTGGCAAAATAGTGGGAGTGGGATTAGTGGGCATAACACAGTTCGCCTTGTGGATAGTTTTGTCTGTTGCGATTGTTATGGCTGCCGGGAAATTTTTAATGCCAAGCAGTCCTGAAATTGTTGAACAACAAGCACAGGAGTTGGTATCTTCGGGAGCAATGCAAGATGTACAAGCCTTAACAGATGACGACCAACCAGACATAACTGTGATTTTCAAATCGCTAAGTGTTATTAACTTTCCGTTGATAATAGGAATGTTTCTATTCTATTTTGTTGGAGGATTTTTACTATACGGAGCCCTGTTTGCGGCTGTAGGTTCTGCTGTTGATAATGAGGCTGATACACAGCAGTTTATGATGCCCATTACAGTGCCGCTGATAATTGCACTGTTCGTTATGATAAACGCAATGCAGAATCCCGAAGGAAGTGTGGCATATTGGTTTTCAATAATTCCGTTCACTTCGCCTGTAGTTATGATGGTAAGACTTCCGTATGGAGTACCTGTTATTGATATTGTTATATCAATGGTTCTGTTAGTGGCAACATTTATTTTTACTACGTGGTTAGCCGCAAAAATCTATAAGACAGGCATTTTAATGTACGGCTCTAAAGTCACTTGGAAAGAGATTTGGAAGTGGATAAAGCATAATTAATTGCTATCTATAGAAAGAAAAAATACTTAAGTCGAAAAATATAGCAATATTTAATTTGAAAAATCAAATTATGTGAGTACTTTTGCAGTCCCGTAAAAATAGTGTTACGGGTAACAAAAATAACTAATTAACTATTTAATAATTAAACAAATGAACCAGTACGAAACCGTTTTCATTGCAAATCCCGTTTTGTCTGCTGCGCAGATGAAGGAAGCGGTCGCAAAATTTCGTGATCTCATTACAGGCAACGAGGGTGAGATTGTTCACGAAGAGGACTGGGGGCTTAAAAAATTAGCCTATCCTATCCAAAAGAAAACCACAGGATTTTACTACCTGTTGGAGTTCAAAGCAAACCCTGATTTTATTAGTAAGTTTGAGACAGAGTTGCGCCGCGATGAGAAAATCATGCGATTTTTAACCGTTAAACTCGATAAATTCGCCATCGAGTACAACGAACGCAAACGCGCTAGAAGAGGCGAAGTTAAGGACGAACAAAAAGTGGAGGAATAGTATCATGTCAACAACGCAAAATCAAGGGGAAATACGCTACTTAACCCCGCCATCAATCGACACCAAAAGAAAAAAATTCTGTCGTTTTCGCAAAAGCAGAATTCGTTATATCGACTATAAAGACCCCGAGTTCTTGAAAAGATTTGTAAACGAGCAAGGTAAAATTTTACCTCGTCGTCTTACAGGAACTTCTTTGAAATACCAACGCAAAGTTTCACAAGCAGTTAAACGTTGCCGTCATTTAGCCCTATTACCATTTGTAACCGACCTTTTAAAGTAAACGAATAAAATACCATTTATCATGGATGTTATATTAAAACAAGATATACCAAACCTTGGGAATAAAGACGACATAGTTAAAGTAAAATCAGGCTATGGACGTAACTATCTTATTCCGCGAGGATTAGCAATAGTTGCGACACCATCATCAGTGAAGATGATGCAAGAGATGAAAAAACAACAAGCTCACAAAGAGGAAAAACTTCGCGCCGAAGCTGAGGAGATTGCAAAACAACTTGAAAATAAAGAGATTAAAATTGGTGCAAAAACCAGTTCAACAGGAAAAATCTTTGGTTCAGTTAATACTATTCAAATTGCCGAAGCTCTTAGCAAAAAAGGATTCGATATCGACCGTAAAAAAATCACTATCGAAGGCGATGTAATTAAAGAAGTTGGCGAATATGTAGCCAATATAAAATTACACCGTGAAGTTGTTGTAAGTTTGAAATTTGAAGTTGTAGCTGAATAGTTACAAGACAATAAATATTTTGAAAGGCTGCTCTTTTTAGGGCAGCCTTTATTTTGTAAGCAATGAGTAACTAATAGCACGCCAGTTATATATACCGAACCTCCAATTTCTTGTGGTCGCTGTTAGCAGTAGTTCGCTATTAATATTTTGTTTGTCCCTTCTACATGTCTATATATTCTATATTTAAGCCCTCGTTTCATCAATTTGTTTTCTATGTCTTTAGTCTCTGTGTAAGGATCACATAAAGTATTGAAAATAATCGTTCCGCCAAGACACAGTTTGTTAATTATTCCACGCCAAAATTCCAGTAATAGGAATTTGTCTGGAATCTTATTGTCAATGAATAGATCTATAATGATTAGGTCGAACATACTATTGTCATTCATGACATAATCAAATGCGTCATCGCAAATTATTTTAGTTTTATCGTCTTCAGAGATTCCGAATTCATTTTTGGCAATTTCAATTATTACCGGGTCAATGTCAACAGCAGTTATTCTGTTAGCGTAATTAAACTCATTTCTTAATGTTTTTAAAACGCAACCACCCCCTAGCCCCAGAACCAAGATGTTCTTTGTTTTAGAAAGATCGGTATTCAACAAGCCGAATTTCAAAACTCTTTGCAATGCTCCATAAGAATAATTTGTGTTCTCTGTATTTAACAATGTTCTTCCGTTAAAAGTGGTCAATTCAAGATAACCGTTGTACTCAGATTTTATTTTTCTAGTTAGAGGGAAAATAAAACTTACTATTTTTCTTTTCATACAAATTACTGATAACGTTCTGGCGGTATGTTTTGTTTGAGTGCCCGACGTTAGGAGGGTTGGCGCAGTTTTTGCCCTCGCGGCGCTAGCAAAAATATCTCTTTTCGTATTTCGGGTTATCTCGCCGCTGCCACAGGTTTGTTGGGTATTACAAATTTCTCTTTTTATACATCGTGTTATAGGAGCGAGCAAAAACTGTGATAAGCAAATAAAATATACCGTCCTGTTGTGGTGCGTTTTTAATCACTAATAATAATACAGTTTAAATTTTTACCGTTATAAATAACACCGCTTTCATTGGTTCGCCTATTATATTTTGTTTTATTGTCTTTCAGTAATGCAATAATTTCCTTTTTAGAATTTGCAATTATTGTATCTTTTTCTGTTTCAATCATTAAATAATCTGTCTTTAAGTCGTTTTCATTTAATTTTAAATTAAACAATAATCCTGTGAATTTTGAAACTAAAATCATTGAGCTGTCTGGTCTCAATACAACTATAGTACTGTCAGTGTTCTGGCAATATGGATAATCTGATATTTTAGATATCTCATATTTATCAAGACTTGGCTTAACTGTCACTTTAGCATTGAATTCTGAAGTATTATATATTGTCAATACTTTGAATCCTTCGCAACCAGATAAAAGCATAACTAAAAAAAATAATGTCAGTGTTCTCATAGACTGCCTTTTTTAAAATGCACCACAACAGATAATTTACGAAACAAATATACAACATTCGTATATTATTTTTTTATTTTAAACACCAATATTTTTATATATCTCAATAAATCAATTAAATGAAACAAATAAAACGGATTAAAAACATTTGTGTTTAGAGTGTTTTGACACATAAATGGTTACTATTTAGAAAGCAAGAGAAAAAGCAAATTGCTTTTATTTTTGTTAAGAAAATATAACATATTTTAAATAATTATCTTATATTTGCTAAGTTAGGGTTTACGTAGAACAAAGGGATGTGTTTTTTAACATTGAAACACAGGCATTGAGACTTTTTTAGGAATAGCCAAAAATGATTCACATGACGTTTTTTATATTTCATTAATACTATGTATCATTTAAACAAAATTAGTTATGAAAAATCTATCATTTAAGAAAATCCTGTTGATTCCTTTTCTAGTGACAGGTATGTTTGCGCTACTCTTCATCAGCTGTGAAAAAGATGATAATGATGGTGGAAGTAGCGGAGTTAAATCACTGGCAGTAACAGTGAATTTTACGGGCAGCGTGACCCCCGAGGTTGGTGATGAGTTGACCGTATTTGTTTTTAATAGCAAAATATCGGAGCTTGATTTTGATAGTATTTCCGGACCCGATATTTACGTTTGCCTTACTTTAACACAGTCAGACATTGACAATGGTGTCACTGTTAACTTGGATACGATTGATTTGAATAAGCCCCATATTTATATAGGCGCTTTAGTTGATATAAACAATGATGGGGGACCAAGCCAGGGCGATCTTGCAGAATTCTACGAAAATGTGACTTTGATGGATGCTTTTTCGAATGTTGCCCAGCCGAAAAATTGTCACGGTTTGAGCTCAGTGGTAATCAATTTGGATGAAGTTATAACGATGCCCTCACTGGATGTTACCGTGAATTTTACGGGTACTAAAATTCCTTCAGTCGGCGAAGAGCTGTTTGTGGTACTTGTATATGCTCCTTTTCTAGAAGTTGACATGGAAAATGACGGTCCTGATGGTCTGCTGTCTCATACCCTTACGGCCGGTGATATTACAAACGGGATAACGCTTACATTTACAGATCTCGATCCTTTTGCAGCAGAAATATATATAGCTGCTTTTGTAGATTCAGATGGTGATGGAAGTCCTGGAAAAGGCGAACTTATAGAATGCTATCAGGATGTGAGTGCTGCTGCACTTCTGTCCGGAGCAGCAAATGCAACGAACGTGGCAGGGGAAACAGCTATAACCATTAACCTTGATGAAGTTTTGGAGGGCTCCTCATTGGCAGTGACAGTGAATTTTACGGGTTCAACAAAACCTTCAGTCGGTAGCAAACTGAATGTAGTGATTTTTTATTATCCTTTATCAGGAATTGATATAGAAATCGAAGGGCCTGATGTCGTACTGTCTCATTTTCTTACGGCAGATGATATTACAAACGGGAAAACGCTTACATTTACAGATCTCGATCCTTTTGCAGATGAAATATATGTTGCTGCTTTTGCAGATTTATACGATGATGGAGAAGGTCCTGTAGAAGGTGATCTCGTAGAAGTCTATCAAGATGTGGATGTTGCTGCAGCTTTGTCCGGGGAAGCAAATGCAACGAACGTGGTCGGGGAAACAGCGATAATCATTAACCTGGATCTGGTATTTCATATGCCATAAGGAGTAAGAGTATAACAAAAAGTTATTTTTGGTTATTTTGAACTACGGCTGCCTTAAAACAAGGCAGCCGTAGTTATTTCTGTTTCTTATGTTATTTCTGTCTTTAGGGTAATAATATATGTTTACCAGTTTTTTGTTAAACAGTTAAAAGATCCTTAGGAATGATTTCATATATCTTTTTATATTACCGTTTAATATTACTTGTAAAACATAATGGTTTTGGAAATGAATTAATTAATACTTACCTGTATTACCAATACGATTTTTTATATTCTCAAGGCGTTTATTTAATTCTTCCTGATAGGCATCCCAGTCTGTAATAATTTTTTTAGCTACTCCTGTTTCAATAGCGGCTTTCGCAACAGCTGTAGAAACTCTTGAAATTAATCTTGGGTCTAAAGGCTTAGGAATTATGTACTCTTTACCAAATTCAATTTTGTCAATATTATAGGCTTTTTTTACACATTCAATCACTGGTTCTTTAGCCAGTCTTGCAAGAGCATAGGTTGCGGCAACTTTCATCTCTTCGTTAATACATTTAGCTCTAACATCTAATGCTCCTCTAAATATAAAAGGAAATCCTAATACATTATTAATCTGATTTGGATAATCCGATCTACCAGTTGCAAAAATCAAATCGCTGCGCGTAGAAATAGCATCGTGATATTCAATTTCAGGATCGGGATTTGCCATTGCAAAAACTATCGGATTTGGAGCCATTGACTTTAACATCTCTTTTGATAGCATATTAGCCACAGACAATCCTAGAAACACATCTGCTCCTTCCATAGCATCAGCCAATGTGTGAATATTTCTAGAAGTAGCAAATTGTTTTTTATATTTATTTAAATCGCTTCGTTGTGTAGTTATCACACCTTTGGAATCTGTCATTACAAGGTTTTCAGGTTTAACTCCCAATGTAATGTATAACTTCGAGCATGAAATAGCCGCTGCGCCAGCACCACAAACAACCACTTTAATATCTTCAATTTTTTTACCACTTAGTTCAAGAGCATTTAATAGTCCGGCACCTGAAATAATAGCCGTTCCGTGCTGATCATCGTGAAAAACAGGTATATCTAACTCTGCTTTTAACCTCTCTTCTATTTCAAAACACTCGGGAGCTTTAATATCTTCTAAATTTATTCCACCAAAAGTTGGAGATATAGCTTTTACTATCTCTATTAATTTATCAGGATTATTTTCCGCTACTTCGATATCAAAAACATCAACATCGGCATATACTTTAAAAAGCAAGCCTTTACCTTCCATTACAGGTTTTCCTGCTGCAGGACCGATATTGCCTAATCCTAACACGGCAGTACCATTAGTAACAACTGCTACTAAATTGCCTTTAGCAGTATATTTATAAACATCTTCGATATTATTTTTTATTTCAAGGCAAGGTTGCGCAACACCGGGAGTGTATGCCAACGTTAAATCATATTGTGTTGAATACGATTTTGTAGGGATTACTTCCACTTTGCCGGCTCTGCCTTCTGAATGGTACCTTAATGCTTCTTCTTTAATATCTTTTGACATGTTTTTTTAATTTTATTAAGTTTTCAAAACAGCAAATAACAACCTATAAAAGTAAAAAATAAATATATTATAAAATATAATTTGAACAAATAATTTTTAACTACTTTAAATTTAAGTACTACGAAAATACTGATAATTTGTCTTATTGTCATCTTTTGGTGCCATAAGTTTTGCACTGCTTTTTTGTTTACAATAGCACACAGCGGCTGGCGGTATGAAACGTTGGGGATTGCGGGCTACTTTCCTGTCAAGTTACACCGAATTTGATGCGGGGCAGAATGTTTGAATAACCACTTAAACCCCAATGTTTTATAAACGGCGTTATGATACGTTTATTTGTCTAATCATGTCATTTTCAACTGACTATTTTATTCCAAACGGAATTTTTAAAGATATTAAGTGTCCCCTTTTATTAGGACAG
>JGI24709J26583_10001058_pt1 | contig 23335 bp, 23 predicted proteins | sample BioPla2DNA1_FD_26583 | JGI IMG/M metagenome (IMG submission 26583) | reverse complement strand
AAGTTCCTCAGAAAATAGCTCAGGATCCCAAAAGAATAGNTCANGNTCCCAAGAAACTAACATAGATTCTTCAGAGAACAGCTCTGGATCTCAAAAAAAAGGGACAAATTCTTCAGAAAACAGTGCCAGGGCTCTTGAACTTACTGTTGAGAATATCCATAAGTTATATTTAGATAAAAACATTGAGGTTTTATATTCTGGCAGGGAGATTATTTATATTCGTTCGGTGAATACGAAAAAAGTAGTCCTTCATAATGTATGGATTAATGAGGGAAAGGATAAGGAAGTAAACGTTTTTATTGGAGGTATCGATCGAGTATTTAATGCCAAATCCCCTCTTTCTTCTAGTATTCAAAGGGTAGTTGGTAATATTACAATGGAAAACCAGAAGGTAGTACAAATCAGTGTAAAACCAGATACCATAAGAGGAAAAGTATTGCTCACTGGAAAAGATTTTATAGAGATTGAAGGTTATGGTAAGGTTCCCTTAGAAGAGAACTATAAAATTTATAAATTATACGGAAACATATCCCTAGAACCTACCAGTAGCATCTTGGTTGGTTATGATACCACGGAATTTGTAGTGTCAGGTGGAAAAATCAGTGCTGCCTTAATTACGGAATCAATAAAAGCGGAAAATATCCGAGTGCTAATTAAAACAACAGATTTTAAGAGTATTTATCATGATCGACTGGAAATAGGTGCAAGCTCAGACTTTAAACTTTATTGTGACGAAGAAGAGTTTTCCTATACCCAGGAAGAAACCATAAGCTTAGAACCAGGACATGAACTACTACAAAAGGGTAGGATTAAACTGGTTCCCGACACAGAAGAGGGAAAATTCATTTTGCATAGTGTAGAGCGTATGGATGGGGTCCCCAAATACCGAGGTAGTATGGAAATCATAGAAACGGATCAGGGGCTTTTAATCGTGAATGAATTACCTTTGGAGGAATACTTATATGCGGTAATCCCTAGCGAGATGCCTACTTATTATGGAACAGAAGCCTTGAAGGTCCAGGCAGTTTGTGCTAGAAGTTACGCATATAAACATCTTCATGCCAATAGCCTAAGTGAATATGGGGCTCATGTGGACGACAGTGTTTCTTATCAGGTATATAATAATATCGCCGAAAATGAGCAATCTATTTTTGCTGTCAAGGATACCTATGGTAAGGTAATTGAATATGAGGGAAATGTTATTACCGCATATTATTTTTCTACTTCCTGTGGGCATACCACGGAAGCCCAATATGTATGGCCAAATGGTAGTGATATTCCTTATCTAAAAGGGAAGCTAATGAAAGTAGATGGAGATGTACAAGACACATCCTCCTTAGAAGCTGGAAACATATATGAGGATTTGACCAAGGAAGATAATTTTAGAAGCTTTATTACTGACCAAAACTTTTTGACTTACGATAGTGAGTTTAACTGGTATCGCTGGAAGGTAACCATGGATGTTGAAAATTTGACGAAAGTAATCAATAGCAACATCGGAAAAAGATACAAGGCAAATCCAGATCTAATCCAAACCATGACCTCTGGGTCAAAGAAGGAAAAGGAGCCAGTATTCGAGAGTCTTCCAGTGGATAGCATAGGAGAAGTTGTGGATATATCCGTTGCAAAAAGAGAAAAGGGTGGAATAATCTCTGAGTTATTGATTACCGGAACCGAAAAAACCGTAAAGATAAAAACAGAATATAATATTAGACTACTAATGGCGCCAGTTTATGACACCATGATAAGACATGACGATTCCAAGGTAAGTAATCTAAGTTTACTTCCCAGTGCTTTCTTTATCATTGATAAAAATGAAGAGGAAGGAAAGTTAAAAAGCATTACCCTAACCGGAGGCGGATATGGTCATGGGGTTGGAATGAGCCAGAACGCGGTTAAGGCTATGGTAGATGCCGGCATGGAGTATGACGAAATCATTACTTATTTCTATGATGGTACTCAAATTGGATTTATCTACGAATGACACTTTCTTCTGTTGAAGAACGATAAAGTTTCTTAATTCTTGCCATGATGCACTTATTTTCAAATAAAAGATTAATTTCAGCTCCAATGAATAAGATGTACATACAAAAGTACATCCAAAGCATAAAGAGGACAATGGTTGTTAGGCTGCCGTACATGGATGAATAGTTGGTATAATTATCGATGTAGAAGGAAAAAGCGTAGGAAAAGGCCATCCAACCGGCAGCACAAATCATTGCTCCTGGGAGCTCACGCATAATATTGGTTTTTCGGTTAGGAATTACAACATAAATAATTAAGAAGAATATGATAAGGGTAATAAGGCCTACTATGGTTCGTAGGCTTATAATTAATAAAGCCATATCCTTTAGAACAGGGAATTTTGCCTGTATCCAAAGGTAGAGTTGATTTCCAAATACAAATAACACCATAGTTGCAATTAGCATAATGGCAAATATTAAGGTATACAAGGCGGAAACGATACGTAACAAGATATAGTTTCTTGTTTCTTTGATTTCATAAACGGAATTCAAACCTTTCATAATTGCTAAAAATCCTTTACCGGCAGACCACATAGCGGTAAGAGCCGTAAGAGAGATTACGGTACCAGAGCTAGTAGTATCATAAATATCATTCACTACTACGATCACTAAGGAATTGACTGCATCTGGAAAGATTTGAGTGAATAATTTCATTATAGTACTTTCTTGGACAGGAAAGTATTGAATAATGCTTAAGAGCAGCATAATAAAAGGGAAAAAAGAGATAATGATGAAAAATGCTGCTTGTGCAGAAAAGGCAGCAATATGCTCATCTCTAATTTTCTTTATAATTAAATCTATCATTTTAAAAAATGATTTTATCATCTTACTAACTCCAATCGCATCAGTATCGTACAGTATATTATATGTGACAGCATTTTATGCTATCCCTCTTTGTTGTGCTTTGTCTTTTAGTTAGTTTAAGAATATCATATAATGTAGGGAAATATCAATTGTTTTTAAAGCCCTCCTCATTGAAATATTTATAGGATATGATAATATGGATTTAACATAACTTGAACAAGCTATGGAACATATTAATTCTTACTCTTTAACAAATTTCAAATGAGGAGGTAACCATGAGTATAATCTATCAGGAAGCGGAACAATCCTTTATCCTGCATTCAAAATCCAGTTCCTATATCCTTCGAATTACAAAAAACAAATATTTAGAGCATGTCTATTATGGTCCTAAGATAGAGCAGCCAAATGTTAATATGATGTGCAAGAGTTCCTTCCGGGTATCCTTTAGTGCCAATCCAGATGAGGATGCCTCATTTTCCNTGGATACAAGACCAGGGGAATATCCTGCTTATGGGAATACGGATCTTCGGTCCCCAGCTTATCAAATTCAGTTAGAAAACGGATCAAGAATTACAGACTTGTCTTATGATTCATATGAAATTATAAAAGGAAAACCTAAATTACCGGGACTTCCCTCTTTGTCAGCAGATGAAAAGGAAGCCAGTACTTTAAAAATCACCCTAATCGATTCTCTGATACAACTTAAGGTGATCTTATCCTATACAGTTTTTGAAAATGAAGATGTCATCACAAGATCGGTAGAATTTATCAATGAAGGTAATACAAAATTGAAAATCCTTCGGGCACTTAGTATGAGTGTGGATTTTGATCATTACGACTATGATTTACTTACCCTAAACGGAAGTTGGGGAAGAGAGCGCCATATGGTCAGAAGGCCACTGGTTCAGGGAAGCCAGTCCATTGAAAGTAGGAGAGGTGCCAGTGGTCACTCGGAAAATCCCTTTATGGCCTTATTAGGGAAGAATACGAGGGAAAACCATGGAGAAGCCTATGGATTTAGTCTTGTTTATAGTGGTAATTTTTTAGCCTTAGCAGAAGTAGATCAGTATGCAACCACTCGAATTCAGTTGGGTATTAATCCCTTTGACTTTTCCTGGATCCTAACCCCTGGTGAAACGTTTGTGACACCGGAAGTGGTAATGGTCTATTCCAATCAGGGAATTGGTGAAATGTCCAGAACCTATCACAGAATATATCGTAATAATCTTATGAGAAGCAAATTTAAGGATAAGGAACGACCGATTCTCATTAATAATTGGGAAGCTACATATTTTAATTTTAATGAAGACAAGATAAAAGAAATTGCAAAACAAGCCTCTGAGTTAGGAATAGAACTTATGGTTTTGGATGACGGCTGGTTTGGCAAAAGAGATTCGGATAACTGTAGCCTTGGTGATTGGTATGTAGATAAGAAGAAACTTCCCAATGGTTTAAAAGGCTTAAGCGATGCCATAAACTCTTATGGAATGAAATTTGGTCTTTGGTTTGAACCAGAGATGGTTTCTCCCGATAGTGATTTATACCGAGCTCACCCGGATTGGTGTATTCATGTCCCAGATCGTCATAGATCCACAGCTCGAACACAATTGATACTGGATTATTCTAGGGAAGATGTAAGGAATGCTGTAGTTGACATGTTGACCAAGGTATTAGAGAGTGCCAATATATCCTATGTCAAGTGGGATATGAACCGCAATATGACAGAGATTGGATCTGCCTTATTGGATGATAATAGGCAGCAGGAAACTGCTCATCGCTACATTCTAGGAGTTTATGAAGTAATGGATACCATTACACAACGTTTTCCAGATATTTTATTTGAAAGTTGTTCTGGAGGTGGTGGAAGATTTGATCCCGGCATCCTTTACTTTATGCCTCAGACCTGGACCAGTGATGATACCGATGGGGTAGAGCGCTTAAAGATACAATATGGAACCTCCATTGTCTATCCCGTATCTTCTATGACAGCCCATGTTTCAGCGGTACCCAACCATCAGACAGGGAGAATAACTCCCATCGAATTCCGTCATAGTGTGGCCATGGCAGGTAATTTTGGCTATGAGTTAGACATCACCAAAATGGATGAAGAAGAAAAGAAGTATATAAAAGAGCAAGTGGACTTATATAAGTCCATACGAAGGATTGTACAGTTTGGTGACCTGTATCGTCTCATGAGCCCCTTTGAAGGAAATCATAGCTCCTTTTTGTATGTTACTGAGGATAAGAAGGAAGCCGTATTATTTTTATACCGTGTTATGAATGTTCCCAATGCTCCTCTTTATCGAATTCCTCTGGATGGATTGGAACCATCCTATCAATATCAAATTGATGATGGGGATCTTGTGGTTAGGGGAGATCAGCTAATGAATTACGGTTTGAATGAACCGGATGAGCTAAAATGGGGGGATTTTAAAGGAAAAGTGATTCGGCTAAAAGCCCTGGTTTGATACATTTACCCATTTGACTATAAGTGCAGTCGGATGGGTTTTTTTGTATTATTATTACTATAGATTTTTTGGATAATTATAGATATCTACTTGATTTTTGCTTCTTTTATGGTTATGATGGTAGAAGAGAAATGAAGAAGGAGGATCGGGAAATGATTAATTTTGATGAAGAAATTGAGAAGTTTCAACCAAGTCCAGAGATCGAACAGGCAGAAGATGTTATTTATAAGAATGATATGACTGACATTTCCGACATCCTAAGAGACTTACTGAAGGGGAATAAGGAAAATTAACATTTTGAATAGAACGGTTAGGTGGGGATTCAATGATTTGCCCAAATTGTGGAAGTAACATATCAGATAAACAAAACCGATGCGCTCGATGCGGTACAGATTTAGTTCTTTATAAAAAAATTCTAAGGGCATCCAATCAATATTATAACATAGGGTTGGCAAAGGCAAAGGTAAGAGATTTATCTGGTGCCATAGTTGCCCTGCGTAATAGTGTTGAATTAAATAAATATAATACCAATGCCAGGAACTTATTGGGTTTGATTTATTTTGAAATGGGGGAAACGGTAGCAGCTCTCAGTGAATGGGTGATTAGCAGACACTTTAATTCAGAGGATAATGTGGCAGAGGAATATATCAATAAGGTCCAGTCAAATCCAACCAAGCTAGATAATNTAAATCAAGCGATAAAAAGATATAATAATGCACTGAATTTTACCAAGCAAGGAAGCGATGATCTTGCCATTATACAGTTAAAAAGAGCCATTCAGTTAAATCCTCGTTTTATTCGGGCTTTCCAGCTTCTTGCTTTACTATATATGAAAGGTCAAGAGTTAGAAAAAGCGAAACGGTATTTAATTAGAGCAGCAAAAATTGATGTTTCAAATACAACCACCCTACGGTATATGAGGGAGATGGAAACCCAGGTAGAACCCTTGAAAGACAGTAACAAAAATCTTGAAGCAGATAAAAACACGGTTCCATCGATTATGCCCATTACTACTTACCGAGAGGACAAGCCTAATATCATGGCTTTTGTAAATCTTGTAATTGGAATCATATTAGGAGTAGCCGTTACAGCCTTTTTAATCGTACCGACCATCAAAGAAAATCAAAAAGACATAGACCATTCGGATTATATTGATTTTAGTGCGGGAATTGCGGAAATTGAGGAGAAGAATCAGACCATTGTAAGACTTACCTCGGAAAATGAAAACTTGCAAAGGCAGGTGGAAGACCTCAAGGAGCAGATTAATAATTTTGTGATTCCAGAAGATAAAACGGTCTATTATGAACCATTGTTTGAATTTGTTTCATTGTTTTTAGATGAATTAGATAAAAGTAAATCAGAACGGGATTATTTGGGGATGGCTGAAAAGCTTGCTTCCATACAGGAAAATCAGCTGGAAGTTAAAACTGCTGTAGATCTATTAACCTCTTTAAAAGATGAAGTATATCCAGAGGCCAGTGATCTTCATTATGATCAGGGTCGCAGTTTCTATAATAGTGCTCAATATGAAGAGGCCTTAGTAGAACTTGAAAAAGCAATTACTTATCTTCCAACCAATGTGGATGCAATTTATTTTATGGGTAGAGCCTATCATCGCTTACAAGAAAATGAGAAAGCAATTACTTATTATAATATAGTTGTGACACAATACCCTGATTCTAGAAGATATAGCGATGCCAAGAAATATATGAATCAGCTGCAGGGATAGATAAAAGACGAACTTACAATTAGATAAGGATGATTCCTAAAATCAATGAATTTTGGGAATCAAAGAATAAAAAGACATTTCATGTTGGTGGCAAATTCTGCCACCCATAAAAGGTCTTTTTTCTTTTCAGTGAGCATTATCATCACATACATATCCGCTAAGTTAGGAGGGAAAACATTACATGAAGGATATAAAGAAACAAGCCAGGAAAATATTAGAGAAAGGAGAGGATGGAACCATATATGAAATATACCAAAGATGCTTGATCATACGTCTAAACGATGAACTGGATCATCATAATGCCTTGAAAATCCGAGAAAAAGCAGATCGTCTCATTGATCGCAACCATATTAAACATATCATTTTTGATTTTTCGGGTTCCGATTTCATGGATAGTGCAGGAATCGGAGTAATAATGGGAAGATATAAAAAAGTAATATTTATCGGGGGAAAATTAGCAGTTGCAAACGTTAATTCATCGGTAGACAGGATTTTCCGTTTATCAGGGCTTTATAAGATAATAGATAAATTTGATACAGTAGAAGCAGCTCTTAATAACTTAAAATAGATGACCGAAGAGTCAGAAATGGATTACCTGATATGATAGGAAAGGGGATAGGAAACACTATGTATGATACAAACGAAATGATATTGGAATTTCAAAGTAAATCTCAAAATGAAAGCTTTGCAAGAACGGTAGTAGCCGCATTTGCAGCATCCTTGGATCCCACAATTGAAGAATTAGCAGATATAAAAACTGCTGTTTCCGAAGCCGTAACCAATTCCATTATTCATGGTTATGTGGATTGTGTAGGAATTATAAGGATGAAATGTTCTATTAGTGAAAATGAGCTTACGGTAGAAATATCAGATAAGGGAGTGGGGATTGAGAACATCGAAAAGGCAATGGAACCACTTTATACAACTCGGCCTGAGTTAGAACGGTCCGGTATGGGATTTTCATTTATGGAAGCTTTTATGGATTCTTTGGAGGTTGAGTCTAAAGTGGGANTGGGGACAACGGTCAGGATGAAAAAGAGATTGGGAAANCCAGATATGATGAAAGGGTATGCGCAGGAAGCCAACCAGAAGGTAGTCTAATCTTAGAAAAGGAAGAAGGGAGTGGGGTTTAATGTGGATACGCTGGAGTTAATTAAATTGTCAAAGGAAGGGGATAAAGAAGCCAGGGATCGGGTAGTTACGGAGAATGTTGGACTAGTTTGGAGTATTGTAAGAAGATTTGCCAACCGAGGCTACGAAATGGAAGATTTATTTCAAATAGGAAGCATAGGATTAATAAAAGCAATTGATAAATTTGATTCCTCTTATAATGTTAAATTTTCCACCTATGCAGTACCTATGATTACAGGAGAGATAAAAAGGTTTCTTAGAGATGATGGTATGATTAAAGTTAGTAGATCCTTAAAAGAAACCGCTACGAAAATCAGAGTTTTAAGAGAAAGATTCAGTAATGAACACGGAAGAGAGCCAACCATTGAAGAAATAGAAAAGGAATTGAATATTTCAAAAGAAGAACTTATTATGGCTATAGAGACAGGATCTGAGGTAGAATCCTTATATAAAACAATATACCAAGGGGATCAAAGCCCTATTTATTTAATTGATAAATTAGCAGAAACAAAAGACGAATGCGAAAATCTAGTAGACAAGCTTGCTTTAAGAGAAATTATTGCTTCTTTAGGTGAGAAGGAGCAAGAGATTATAAAGCTTAGATACTTTAAAGATAGAACACAAACCGATATTGCCAAGGAACTGGGAATTTCACAAGTACAAGTTTCTAGATTAGAAAAAAGAATTTTAAAAATAATGAGGGATAAACTTGGTGCTTAACTTTATATTTCCAGTATAGGAAATGACAGAATCCATATAATATGAATAGTAAATAACACTAAAAAAGCATCAGATGAATACTGATGTTTTTTTAATGTTGAGTACATGATTAAATCCACAAAATGGCTGGGAATATAGGGAGAGACATTAATATGGAGAAAAAAAAAGCTATACTTATTGCCACCTTTATTGTTATTGCGGCAGTAGCTATCGTATTATGCTTCGGCTATTTTACCGGTAAGCCAGCAGATGAGTATGATGGCATCTTGGTTCGAGATAGTATTTCGTTATTTAATATCTTGTAAGTAGGAGCGTTAATATGAGTGACCAAAAAAAGGGATCCATTTCAGATGTTCTAAATGAAAAGGATATACAAAAAAGAAATGAATTTTACAACCAATATGTGAAAGAAGTTACACCAAAATTTAGTGTTTTTAAAAATAGCGTAAAAGCTTTTTTAATTGGCGGGATTATATGTACCATAGGGCAATTTTTGACTACTTATTTTAAAAACTTAGGTCAAAATGAAGAGAATGCAAAATCATATACTTCATTAGTTTTGATATTACTGTCCATCTTGCTTACTGGCTTTGGTATCTACCAAAAACTTGCCAAATTCGGTGGTGCAGGTACCTTGGTTCCCATTACAGGCTTTGCTAACTCTGTGGCTGCACCGGCAGTGGAGTATAAAAAAGAAGGACAGGTATTTGGTATAGGTTGTAAGATCTTTACCATTGCTGGACCTGTTATACTGTACGGAATATTCTCATCTTGGGTCTTAGGGTTAATTTATTATCTGTTAAAACGATTTGGTCTTGTGTAAGAAATGAAAGGTGAGGAGTTGGAATTATGGCAGCTAATCAAAATAAACAATCAAAAATGGTGGGAAAGCAAAGTATTATCTTTCGAGATCCTCCATATATTATTTCAGCATCTTCAGTAGCAGGAAAAAAGGAAGGAGAGGGACCTTTAGGCCACTTATTTGATCTTATACATGAGGATCCTATGGTAGGTAAAAAGACTTGGGAGGAAGCTGAGAGTGAACTAATGAAACAATCCGCTGAGAAAGCCTTGGAAAAGGCAGGGCTAAAAAGTCAAGATATTCGTTACCTTGTCGGCGGGGATCTATTAGGACAATTGATAGCAACATCTTTTGGAATTGTTGACTTGGAAATCCCTACTTTGGGGATTTACGGAGCTTGTTCCACCATGGGAGAGGCAATGACAATCGGTGCTATCCTAGTAGATGGGGGATTTGCAGATAACGTTATGGCCATTACTTCCAGTCATTTTGCAGGGGCAGAAAAACAATTCCGTTTCCCCTTGGATTATGGAAATCAGCGTCCTTATTCAGCCCACTGGACGGTTACTGGAAGTGGAGCAGTAATTATTGCAGATAAGGATTCCCATAAGAAAGAACAAGGGGCTTCTGTGGTAATTAAGGGAGTTACCCCCGGTAAAATCGTGGATTTTGGTTTGAAGGATTCTATGAACATGGGTGCTGCCATGGCACCAGCGGCTTTTGAAACAATCAAACAGAATTTTGAAGATTTTGGTGTAAAACCAGATTACTACGATAAAATAATTACAGGTGATCTAGGTTATGTTGGACAAACCATCCTAATCGATTTGTTAGGCGAAAAAGGATATGATATCAGCCATAATCATATGGACTGTGGAATAGAGATATTTGATCAAGAGGAACAGGATACCCATGCTGGAGGAAGTGGGTGCGGATGTTCCGCCATAACATTTACAAGCTATATCTTAAATCAACTAAGAGGAGGGAACTGGAAGAGGGTTCTCTTCGTACCTACCGGTGCCTTATTGTCACAAGTAAGTTTTAATGAGGGAAAATCGGTACCGGGCATTGCCCATGCAGTAGTTGTGGAGGCTGAAACATAGAGCATATTCCAGTTTTCAATAGGTAAGGTGAGAATACTGCAGATTTTAAGATGAGGAGTTGAGTCGATGGAATATTTAAAAGCTTTTTTAGTTGGTGGAGCCATTTGCTTTGCAGTACAGATACTGCTGGATAATACGAAATTAATGCCCGGACGGGTAATGGTTATTTTGGTATGTCTGGGGGCAATTCTTGGAGCCTTAGGTATCTATGAACCTTTTGCAAAATGGGCTGGTGCAGGAGCCAGTGTTCCTTTAACTGGATTTGGAAATGTTCTTTTTAAAGGAGTAAAAGATGCGGTGGATAAAGAGGGCTTTATCGGAATTTTTAAAGGAGGATTTACTGCTTCTGCTGTGGGAATTTCATCTGCAATAATTTTTTCGTATATTGCTTCTTGGTTCTTTGACTCTAAAATGAAATCGTAAAAAGTTTTAGATTAATATAAAAAGCGTGTGATTATTATCATGGATAATAGTTCACACGCTACGTTGTTTTATTAAGAAAAACTTTCAGGGTCAAAACACTTTCTGCAAATCTAATTTAGAAAATCAAAGATAAATGGATTGGTCTGTTGATCTTCAAGAATATCAGCTTCATCATCTGGTATTACCGGTTCTTCGATTGTTGGTGTTGTAGGAGCTTTATGAAGGGTACATTCTCCCTTAGGCAGAATATATGGTGTATCATCTGTTTTACCAATTTCGGTTTTGTTCAGATAAACCTTTTCCTTTAGCAATGTGCTAGGACAATTTTCTGTTGCTAATTTATTGGTTTTGGTACAGATGGTTGCTTTTACATGGATATCACAAACTTCCGTAGGTTGGGTACCCTTTGCAAAATACTCAATTCGAGTAGCATCTCCACCCTCATATTGGTCGCATAAACCTTCAACCGCTAATTTACCAGATTTTGTACATATTTTTGCGGTAACTATGGAGCTAGGTTTTGTAAATGATTTTGTTTCCAAATCCAAGGCATCATGGGTACGCTCCATGATAGTTCTCCATATAACCTTCTGATATTTACGATTGGTTTGATATCGGTTGTTATCAAAACCAGACCATATGGTTGCGGTATAATAGGGAGTATAGCCGGAAAACCATAAATCATAATAATCTGAGGTTGATCCTGTTTTTCCTGCCACCGGCATATTGATATTTTGGAATTTAATATCGGTAGCGGTTCCTTTCTTAACAACATCCTCCATGGCACTGGTTAGAAGCCATGCCGTGGATTCTTTCATAACCTGTTCTCTTTCCGGTTTTTTCTCTAATAAAATATTTCCGTTTTGATCTAATATCTTTGTATAAAAACTAGGTTCTATATAGACTCCCTTATTGGCAATTGCATTGTAGGCAGCAGTTAATTCAAGATTGCTTACACCATCGGTAAGTCCACCTAAGGCCATTGGAAGATTAATATCAGAAACCACACGGCCATCTGATTCTTGTCTTGAATCAACAAGACTTGTAAATCCTAATTTGAGTAGATAATCATATCCAACCTGTGGGGTTATATCTGCTAAAGTTTTGACGGTAACAATATTCATGGAATCATAGATTGCTTTTCTTAAAGGTGATAAGCCCTCATATTTCTTTTTAGAGGACCAGTTTGTAACCTCTTTTTCCGTTCCAGGATAGTAATAAGGACCAGCATCGTCCTGTACACTAGCCAATGTAAACCTTGAGGTATCAAAGGCTGGTAAATAGGTGGATAGGATTTTAAAAGTAGAACCTGGTTGTCTTGTTGTATTCGTTGCACGGTTTAAAGTACGATTTCCTTCCTTTTCACCTCTACCACCGATGATGGCACTAACATAACCTGTGTTTTGCTCCATGATAACAAAGGAAGACTGAGGCTGTATTACCATAGAAGTCTTTTCACCTAAGATAACATCGCCTTCGTCAACCATGGCCTCACGGAAAGCATCAATTTTTTGTTGCATATCTTCTTTGTTAATAAACAAGGATGATATTTTTCTTGAACCATCATCTACATAATAATCTTCAGGATCATCAAAGTCTTTGTAGAATTCCAGTAAATCATTGGTATGATAATGAATCACTGTTTTTTCTGGGTTGTTTTTCTGTATGGATAAAGCATAAGTTATTTCCCAATAAGATACTCCCATTTCAGGGAAGAAGGACTCGTCGGAATATACCTCATCACATATTTTTTGAATGATAGGATCCTGAGGAGTAATGATGGATAAGCCACCACTATAAAGCAAGGTAGAAGCTTGGGTTTGTGTATAACCTAATTCAGACTGTAAATCCTCTAACACCTGTTCAATAACTTCGTCCACATAATAACTGTAAAAAGAGGTGGTATCTAGTTCTTCATTTACAGATTGAATACGAGCATAGACATCATCGGCCAAGGCCTCCTCATACTCCTCCTGTGTACAGTAACCTTGTTCTAGCATTTCGTCCAATATTTCTGCTCGCCGTGATGCATTATTTTCAGGATAAGTAATTGGGTTCCGATATACCGGAAGTTGAGCAATGGCCGCAATTACCGCTGCTTCTGACAAGGTTAGCTCCTGAACACTTTTATTAAAATAACGTCTTGATGCAGTTTGAACTCCATAGGTACCAGAGCCAAGATTTATGGTATTTAAATAACTTTCCAATATAAAATCCTTGCCCTTTATGTTCTCCAATTGTATGGCCAAGTACTGTTCCTGTATTTTACGTTCCAATCGGTCAATAAAATTATCTTCCCGTCCACCATTAAAAACTTGGTTTTTTAATAATTGCTGGGTTATGGTACTAGCCCCTTGATCAAAATCTCCTCGATTTTTCAAACCATTTACAAAAGCACGAAAAATTCCCCTTACATCAATACCATCGTGCTCATAAAAACGTTCATCCTCAATAGCAATAAAAGCTTTTTGAACTACGTCAGGTATTTCATCAATGGTAACAGGAATACGGTTGGAATGAGCTGCAATCAAATGTTCAATCTCATTTCCTTCCTTATCATAAATGATTGTAGTAAATCCCGTAGGAACAACATCAATTTGTGTAATCTCCGGTGCACTATCCACTAGGCCGTTCACGTAACCAAGTCCTGCAAAGGCACCGACTATGACAAGAAAAACTACAAATACGATACATAATCGAAAGAGAGTAATTCTTACCTTGGAAGTGAGCCGCCGGGATGTAGATTTTATATAATTTTGTTTGATTTCAATCCCTTTTTTACTATAATCCATAATAACCTCCAATCGCATACAACATATGCCATTATATTATAGCAAAAGCAAGCTATGAAATAAAGATATAAATTTTGGCGACATTAAATGATTACCATTTTTACCCTAATTTAATCAATTATTAGAAAAACAGGCACAAGATTACTGAAATTACACCTGTTTAATCAAATAACTACAGAGATTCCCNGAAAAATGAAAGATTATGTTCACAANACATGAACATATGTCGAAATATAACGAACTCAATAAAATGATGCGTTACATTTTACTTTAAAAAAAGTTGTTTTCTGTGTATAATGGAAATTGTCAGTTGTATTCTGTGTTTTTTCGAAAATGGGGGTATATTATGAAAGAATTAAAAGTTCTATTTAGTAACGAAATTGAGCTGGAAGACAAGAGGAAAATGAAACTGTTTTATTGTCTTTCGGAAAAGCCGTCAATCATGAAGAAAGCGGCTTGCTGTTATGGTATTCAGATAACAAAACGTCTGGATGATATCATTGAGTATGAGGAGGTTGAAGGTATATCTTATAGTAAGGAAGATGTAGTATCTATGATTAAAAGATTATATCAATATAAAGTTACGCCAACCTCCTTAGTAGAAACCGTAGATGATTTTGTTACATTAGGTGCGTAATTACATGATCAATCATAGGGTTTACAGGATCGGATAATATTAGTAAGTAGCAAAGATCATGTAATTACTTAAGACATAATATTTTTTACATATTATTTCATTATAAGGATTTCATTATAAGAATTTCATTATAAGGATTTCATCAAATAGGTATATTTCGTTATCAATTAAGGCGAAATATACCTGTTCTAATTCTTCCAACTTTGCCGTACCATTGGTTAATTCCGTTATTTTTTTTATTAGGCCTTGTACTTTGTTGGTGGGAATAATTAGTTGTAATTGCACAATTTCTGTATATTCGCTTGATAAAACAGGGATTGATTCTTGTCCTATAAAATATTGTATTTTGCCTATGAAATTGTAATCGGTGGTTATGGATAACTTAGTACCTAGTTCTTTTGTAATGATGGTACTATTTTTTAATCCTTCTATGGTTGCAGATTGGTATGCCTTCACAAGACCACCAGTTCCCAGTAGTGTACCGCCAAAATATCGGGTAACAACTACGACTAAATCAGTCAGCTCATGGGCAATCAAAACATCAAGCATTGGTTTGCCAGCGGTTTGACTAGGTTCTCCATCGTCTGAGCAACGCATCAAGGGAATTTCATTTCCTATGATATATGCGGAACAATTATGAGTTGCATCCCAATATTTCTTTTTCATTTGTTCAATAAATTCTATAGCTTCCTCTTCTGAGCTAACGGGTGCTACCGTTGCAATAAAGCGAGATTTTTTAGCTATATATTCGCCGACACCACCCTGATATATAGTCTTGAATGATTCTTTCATAATAAAAGCATTCCTTTCGGTTTACATTGTGAACAAAAGTTTTTATTTGTAATATAATTATAGCAGGCATTGGCTATTGTTGCAATGAAGACAGGTTGTAATCAAAGTTGCATGCCATTTCATTTTATGATATAACAAAGTCAATAAAATCAAAAATAGCGAATCAGGGTATCCGTTTTATAATAAGTATAATTTAAAATTTATAAAATTTTTGCAGAAAGAGGAGTATTATGCAATTAAAATATATCTCATGGCTACCAGCGATGATAGTTATGGTTGTCATATTTTATTTTTCATCGAAACCGGCAGAGGATTCGAGTAAGAGTAGCGAATGTATTGCGGAAGAAATTTTAGAAGTGTATGAAAATATCATAGATCATCAATTTTCTGGATCGGTTAGAGATGAAAAGATCGGTATCATAAATCATATTGTTAGAAAAGGTGCACATATTTCAGAGTATGCTTTATTAGCCCTTACATTAGCATTTCATTTTTTTGTATGGAGAAAGAAAATAATAAAAGTATGCGCTTATGCTGCAGGTATTGGAATTTTCTATGCAGCAACAGATGAATTCCATCAATTGTTCGTATCAGGTAGAGGTGGTCAGATAAGGGATGTTTTGATCGATAGCATTGGGGTGGCTTTGGGTATTCTTATCTTCTTATTCATCCTAAGAATAGGGAAGGCTCTATCCAAGCCCAGACCCTTATCTAAGATTGAATAAAACGATTGATACCTTTACTTTACTAGAGGGATGGTTTATATGATTAAGGAGGAAGCTAGTACGGAACAAAACTATTGTTATCTTTACTATAAGCATATCCTAAGGAGCCTAGGGTATCTTCTAGTTGCTTTTGGTCGATATCAAGACTATCACATAAATCCTCCAAGCTAGAATATTCATCCCGTAATTTTGTATTAATATAGCTAAGTAATATAAATGGATCCTTTGGTATTTGCATTTATNATTCCTTCCTTTATAATATATGATATATATATTATACGGATGGGGAGCGAATATGCAAGACTAGGTGTGGATATGTAAGATCGTACAAGGAAATGTAGAAACTCTTTATCTCTTATATATATAGAGCTATCCAGTAGTTTGACAGGTTCAATAAAGGTGAAATTTAAAGATTAGCAACATGAGTTTATGTTACAAAGTACCTATAGATAGAGAGGCAATGGTATGGATTTATTTGACTATATGAGAAATAATACAATGAAAAAAGAAGCCCCTTTAGCTTCGAGACTACGTCCTACTACTTTGGAAGAGGTGGTGGGACAAGAACATATTATCGGAAAAGATAAACTTCTTTATCGGGCGATTAAAGCCGACAAGCTTAGTTCTATCATTTTTTATGGGCCACCGGGAACAGGAAAAACCACCTTGGCCAAGGTCATCGCCAATACCACCAGTTCTCTTTTTACTCAAATCAATGCTACTTCTTCAGGAAAAAAGGACATGGAGGCAGTGGTTGAGGAAGCAAAAAACAATTTAGGAATGTATGGACGGAAAACAATCCTTTTTATCGATGAGATCCATCGCTTCAATAAAAGTCAACAGGACTACCTTCTACCCTTTGTTGAGGATGGTACGGTGATATTAATTGGAGCGACCACGGAAAATCCTTATTTTGAAGTCAATTCAGCCTTGATTTCTAGATCCATAATATTTCAATTGAAGCCCTTGGTAAAGGAAGATGTTCAGAAGTTGATTATGCGAGCTCTAGAAGATGAGGAAAAAGGCCTTGGGGTTTATAAAGCAGTTATCACGGATGAGGCTTTAGATTTTCTTTCGGATATGGCCAATGGAGATGCAAGGGCAGCCTTGAATGCCATTGAATTAGGCGTTTTGACCACCCCTAGAAGTGAGGATGGACGAATTCATATTACCATCGATGTGGCTTCGGAATGCATCCAAAAAAGAGTACTAAAATATGATAAAAATGGTGATAACCATTATGATACCATATCGGCCTTTATTAAGAGTATGAGAGGTTCCGATCCAGATGCAGCCATCTATTATCTGGCAAGAATGTTATATGCAGGAGAGGAAGTGGCCTTCATAGCAAGACGCATTATGATCTGTGCCTCTGAGGATGTATCCAATGCGGATCCCAATGCTTTGGTTGTTGCTACTAGTGCCGCTCTGGCAGTAGAGAGACTGGGAATGCCGGAAGCACAGATTGTTTTAGCTCAGGCAGCTGCCTATGTGGCTTGTGCGCCGAAAAGTAATTCTTCGGTTTCTGCAATCGAAGCAGCTATGAATGTGGTGGCCAATGAAAAGACGGCAACCATACCTTCCTATCTGCGGGATGCCCACTACAAAGGTGCTGCAAAACTTGGTCATGGAATCGGTTATCAATATCCCCATGATTATAAAAATCACTATGTGAAGCAACAATACTTACCAGATGAAATCAAAGATAGAAAATTTTATCTACCTTCCGATCAAGGTTATGAAGTGAAAATACAGGAATATTTAAAGAAATTAAAAGAAGAAGACTTGGGATTATCATAAAAAGAAGAGCCTGATATCAAGATTGTTATAATTCTTTGGAATTATTACATTTTGATTTCAGGCTATTTTTAATTGGTTTTTCTATTTGGGGTTTTACTTATCTTAATTGTGTGTCTCATGATCCAATTTTTTTAGTGCAAGAATTTAGTCTTCATTTTCCTCTTGATCTTTTCGATGTATGTGTCGATAAATCATAATAAAAAAATAGAGCATGATAGGTATAACAACGGCGCTAAATAAGCTAGCAAGGAATAATCCAGGAGCTTTCTCCGTAGTAAAAAATGCTGAAATAAAAGTAATCACAGGTATGGATAATATCAAAACAATGCCAATAATAGCTAGTATGCGTTTTCCTTTTTTCATTTTGAAATCCTTTCGTAGAAAATAGTTTTTAAATTAATTTGATTATAAAGAAATCCTTTTAAAAAAGCAAGCGCCATAATCCTGTGATTAATCATCATTAAACCTATTGGCATAATATGGATTGTCGTTTATAATAGAAATAGAAATGTAGAAATTAATCGATTGTTGGCCTATGCCATAGGGAATTGGGTTGGCTAAGTGTAAACTCATACTTTGGTTTATTTGGAAGCGAGGTGCATGGATGAAATTACTGAAAATCTCTGTTTTTATTACAATTTTAAGTATAGCACTGGTTGTATTTGGATCAGAAACCAGTAGCATAGTGAATGCTTCAGAAGATGCAGAAATTAAAAATGTTCTAATAATAAATTCCTACCACGAGGGTTTTACCTGGACAAGGGAACTGACCAAAGGCATTATTGAAACCTTGAATGATAGTGGCAATAATATTTCGATTCAAGTAGAATATATGGATTGGAAGAACAATCCTACGAAAGAAAATTTAGAATACTTGTATGACTATTATGAGTTTAAATATCAGAATAAAAGTTTGGATATTATCATAACTACGGATGATATTGCCTTGGAATTTGCATTAGAACATAGAAAAGAGATTTTTCATAACGCACCCATTGTTTTTGCAGGGGTAAACCAAAGTGGTATGGAGGATATTGTCTGTGGATATACAAAAATAACTGGAGTTATTGAGGTGATTGACCCCAATCCAACCCTGGAATTAGCCCTTACCATAAATCCAGAGTTGAAAAATGTATACCTGATTTTTGACAATTCGGAAAGCGGCTTATCCACAGGAAATATAGCCATAAATCATATCAAGTCCCGTTATAAAGAATTGAATATTATTCCCTGTAATCACATGACCTATGAGGAATTAATCAATACTGTTCAAGGATTAGAAGAGGATAGTATGGTCTTGATTACCACCTATTATAGAGATGTCAATAATCAAAGATTCGAGATGGACTTTGTAAATCGAGATGTAAGTGAAAATAGCAGGGTTCCGACTTATCAAATCTATGATTTTGGATTAAATAACGGAATTCTTGGAGGGGTTATGATTAGTGGGAGACTCCAGGGAGAATTAGCAGGTGGCTTGGCCTTACAAATTCTTCAGGGTGCTGAGATCGATAATATTCCGATTATAACCAAACTGATTACTCGTACCGTGATTGATTATGAGCAATTAGTAAGATTTGAAATTGATGAAGATATATTACCTAAAAATGTAGAAATAATTAATCGGCCATTTTCCTTTTATGAAACCTATAAAACCTTAGTCATCAGTGTAACATCAGCCTTTTTTGCATTAATCGTTTTTGTAGGCATTTTACTCTTTTATATTAAGAAAATTCGTAAAATGAAAGAAGAGCTGAGGGAAAGTCATGAAGAATTGACTCAGATTTATGAAGAGTTAGCGGCTTCGGATGAAGAAATTAGAGAACAATATGATCAGATGAAAACCATCAATAAAAAGTTGAAAGAAGGAGAGGAAAAACTGGCCTTTCTTGCTTTTCATGATTCTTTGACGGGTCTACCCAATAAATTATCCTTGTATGAGGATACAAAAGCCATCCTCCTTCCGGGAAAAGGGATGTCTGCCTTACTATTTATCGATATCGATAATTTTAAAAATGTGAATGATGTGATGGGACATGCTTTTGGAGATAAAATCATTATTAAAGTGGGAGAAAGATTGTCCCAGGCTTTAAAAAATGGTCAGACTCTATATCGTCTAAGTGGGGATGAATTCATTATCATTATTGAAAACCTCAAGGAGCCTGCTGAAGCAGAACAGTTTGCATCCCATATCTTAAATCTATTCTCAGAAGAGTTAGAGGTATTAGGGACTTCAATGCAAATCAATATTAGCATAGGAATCGCTATTTATCCGAACCATGGTTTTGATTTAGAGAGTTTACTAAAATGTGCTGACATAGCAATGTATTATGTAAAGGACATAGGTAAGAAGAACTATATCTTATATCAAGATCATATGAATCAAGCATTCATAGAGAGGGTGAATATAGANAAGTATTTAAGGAAGGCTTTGGATCATAATGAAATTGAAATATATTACCAACCCCAATTAGATATTCAAAAGAATCAAATAATCGGTTTTGAAGCTCTTTTACGTTGGAATAGCCCTCAGTTGGGATCCGTACCTCCGATTAAATTTATTAAAGTTGCGGAAGAAACCCACTGTATCATTCCACTAGGCACCTGGGTTTTAAAAAATGCATGTAAATTTATATATGATTTGAGAGAACAGGGGTATGGAAACTATAGTGTTTCGGTTAATATATCCATATTACAATTATTGCAAAAAGATTTTTGCGATATTATTTCTGATATATTAAACATGTATCAGTTAGAAGCACATTATTTAGAATTAGAAATCACAGAATCCATCTTAATGGAATCCTTTGAGAGAATTGAAAGTAACTTAAAGAGATTAAGAGATATGAAGGTTAGAATCGCCTTGGATGATTTTGGAAAAGGATATTCCTCCTTGAATTATTTAAAGCAACTTCCTATCACCACCTTAAAAATAGATAAGTCCTTTATTGATATTGTTACAAGTTATCAGAAGAATTATCTGGCGGAACATATTATAACCATAGGGAAAAGTATGGGCATGTGTGTGGTGGCAGAAGGGGTTGAGAAACAGGAGCAGCTGGAATATCTAAAAATCCATGAATGTGACCGAATGCAGGGATACTTATTCAGTAGACCCATACCAAAAGATGAAATTTTGAAATTGCTTTGATATAATAGGTAGATAGAAATACATGATAAGGAGTTGTAATATGAAAAAGCAAAAATTATATTCTTTATTATCCATTATCCTATTATCTTCTTTTATTTTCCTGGGATGTGATAAAAAACTGAAGGGATTGCATTATGTAGAAATTGAGGTTGAGGATTATGGAACCATATCATTGGAATTGGATGCGGATCATGCTCCAATTACGGTAACCAACTTTATCGATCTTGTTGATGAAGGCTTTTATGATGGCCTTACCTTCCATCGTATTGTTGATGGCTTTGTTATCCAGGGTGGTGATCCAAAAGGTAACGGAACCGGTGGCTCTGATAAAAAGATCAAAGGAGAATTCTCCTCCAATGGGGTCGAAAATCCTCTTTCCCATACCAGAGGAGCAATTTCCATGGCTCGCAATCCTTATGATCTGAACAGTGCATCCTCTCAGTTCTTCATTGTTCATGAGGACTCTACCTACTTAGATGGGGACTATGCAGTCTTTGGTTATGTAACAGATGGGATTGAAATAGTTGATCAAATCTGCAAAGATACTCCGGTACAAGACAGCAATGGGACAGTTCTTTCTAAGGATCAACCAGTGATAAAATCAATTAAAGTAGTGAAATAATATTCGTCAGTTTGTCCTCCGGTGTCCTTCGGGCCCGGGGGCTTTTTTACACATTCAAGAAGTTCTAGATAAAATGGGATATATACAAGGACTTGGGAAAATGTGCCTACATTGGCAGAGCAAAATGAAAGACCTGCCACAATAGTGCCAGGTCTTCCATTAAAAAGGGGAGGATAAGTATTTAACTTCTCTTTCGTGATCATAATTGGAGGGGGAATCCAATTATGAAAGAGCATACGCATTTACATCCTTATTAGAACTGTTGGTTCTATATCAGGATATTACTATTATGATACAATACTTGATAAATTATACATAAAAATAATATTTTTCTAATGAATTTTTTGATAATTTCAAATAAAATTATAAATAAAATTGTAAATATTATTAGGCGGTTTGGCTTTCTAACTATTACAATATTATTTTCTATTTCTTCCATCTTAATACAGTTTTTCTTTTGAAAAAATCTCTGTAATTTTTAAAGTGAATAGCTTAATTGTAAAGAAAAAATTCGTATAGAAAATGATTAAGTTTAGTGTTATAATGTTCGGGAGAATGGCTTCTATGTTTTAAAAGCAAATAATTGCTAAAAATAGTAGCATATTACCTTTGAAGAAACTTGTGAGGAAGGATGAATAGGATGAGCTTATTACAAGAGTGGAGAGACTGGGCCTATGGACAGGATACTAGACAAAGGGCAGGTCAATTATTCTGGGCAAATTATTTCAATATGGAAAAGGAAGTTTATAAACAGTTATTAGCTAACCCAGATAAGATTTGGGAGGGTACTGTTAAAGATCTTGCAAAAGAATTGGGCATGGAACTTAAATATTTTGTAGGTTTCTTAGATGGTATTAATGACAGTTTAGTTACCCCAAATCCCATTGAGGAAATGGATGAAGATACCGTTGTAAAATTAGAGTATGATAAAGAAAAACTCTATTATAATATGGTTGAAGCGAAAGCAGAATGGCTCTATGAGCTTGAGGAATGGGATTCCTTACTAAGCGAAGAACGTAGAGCAGAATTATATAAGGAACAGAAAAGTTCTGGAACAATAGTAAAAGAGAAAAAGCCGGGACGTAATGATCCTTGCCCTTGTGGAAGTGGTAAGAAATATAAAAGATGCTGTGGCATGAATTAAACAATAAATATAATAAAAAGAAAACAGGCAGCTCCGTAATGGGGAAAGGCCTGTTTTTTTATGCAACTAAGATTTATTCATCTACCTGATTTTCCTGCTTATATAATAAATACTCTATATATTTTTTGATTTCTTTGGTGTTTTCCGGGCTAAGTTTTTGGTATAAATCAAAAAATTCCACGATATCTTTATCTAGGACTTCTCCTCCCACCGGAAGATAGGCATCAGTAACCCCTAATAAATAATCGCATGAAACATCGAAGTATTTTGATAAAGCGATCAGCTTGTCCAAGGATGGTTCATTTCTATTGGATTCATAATTTGAAATAGCGGTTGGTTTTAAGCCTAAGATTTGACCCAACTCACTTTGGGTTAAATGATTTTTTTGTCTTAATTGTCTCAAGCGAACATTAAATTTCATCTATGACTCCTTTGCAGTATGTGAATATTAATGAATCATTATTATTA
>JGI24709J26583_10001055_pt1 | contig 23382 bp, 20 predicted proteins | sample BioPla2DNA1_FD_26583 | JGI IMG/M metagenome (IMG submission 26583) | reverse complement strand
ATAATAATTTAAGGTGGAACGAGATATGAATAGTGAAACAATATTTAAAGAGTATATAGCTCAATCAGAATTTAGTGGTCTTTATAATTCACATAGTGATGGTCATCAGGATAACCATCATGATAATGAAAGTGATGGTGTTTTTCATACTGATAATCATTCTGACGAGCATATAGATTCAAACTAGTTGTTTATACCGAAAGCGAGAAAATTTTATGCCTCATTTTTACGAGCACATTAATATTTTAGTGATGCCAACGGATGCATGTAATATGGACTGCGTATATTGTTTCCATACGACACATCAAAGTGGCATCGATTTTATGAGCATTGAAACAGTAAAACAAATATTGGACATAACAACGCCGTTTTACAAGCGAGTGAATTTAATATGGCACGGCGGAGAACCTTTACTTTTAGGATTGGACTTTTATAAAGAAGTTGTCAGATTACAAAAACTTGCCTCGTGTTATACTTCATGTATGGGTCGTTGGATTGGAATTCGTTATAATGGTGAAATAGGCCCTTGTAATCGTTATTTTCCGGCAGAGTATAGCTACGGAAATGTTTATGATTATTCCAGCATTGGTGATGCGTTTGAGTCGGCTGGTTTCATGAATTTATTGAGCAAAGCGATAATAAGAAGGGAAAAATGTAAGGCATGTGAAATTTATCATTTCTGCAACGGTGGGTGTAATAACACTGCAATGAACGAAAATGGAATTGAAAATAATGAGGGATTGAGTTGTAGGATATTGGTAAGTCTATATAAACATATTAATGATTTCATAAACAATGCTTTATCCTCTAAATCCCAAAATAATAGCATAAATCCTTTGCTTAAAAAAATGTTAAATGATTCTATAAAAGAAAAAGCGTAATGGATATTAGAATGGTTCAAGTCCGCCGAATGTATTAGTATGAATATGTGGAAACTCCTTAAGAAATAAGGGGTTTCCGTTTTTTTATCTCTAAAACACCGATGATATAAGTTGCCTTTTCCGATATTTTGATTACCTTTGCTTGCTATTGATTCTAATTGCAGATAAAATGTAATTAGATAAATATAAAAACAGATTGACATATATTAATTTCAATGATATGCTAATGCTGTGAATCAATTTAATTAGAGGAGGAATTAAAGAACCATGAGAGTTTTGGAAGAGAAATACCTTGCGTATATTGACGATCGCATTGCCGAGCATAATAAGATTGGCGAACAGTATAAAGCGGATGACCGCAAGGACGAAGCCGATTTGGAGAAAATTAAAGCTAATATCTATGAGATATTCAGAACACTTTTTTTAAATGATATTAAGCAGCTTGAAGGAAAGGATTTGGGAAACAATAAGGATATTGGTATTTATAACGAATATCTGCATCGTTTCGATACTATCCCTACCAACTGGAAAGTGGCGCTTGATAAAGCCAAAGAGCATGGTGATATTACGAAACAGGTTATTGAAGAAAATAAGCTGGCTGCTGCTATGGAGCTTAAGGAAAGATTCATAGCTATGTTTGATGGGTTTGGGAGGTAGCATATGACTGAAGATAATGTTGTCAAATTATTTAAATGTCTTTCTGATAAGTCCAGACTTCAGATACTCAAGTCATTAATCAATGAGGATATGTATGTGGAACTATTGGCACAAAGGTTGAATCTTGCTCCTTCAACCATATCGTTTCATTTAAAAAAGCTTGAGGATGTCGGTGCGGTGGCATCAAGAAAGGAGCAGTATTACAGCATATACAGTATTAATGAGGAGGTTTTTAAATCCTCTATTCTTGATATAATTAAGGAGAAGTCCTCAGAAGCCGAGCTTCAGAGACAGCGGGAGGACAATTACAGGAAGAAGGTTATAGAGAACTTCTTTGAATATGGTAAGCTAAAGAATATTCCGGCACAAAGGAAGAAAAGACGGATAATATTAGAGGAAATAGCTAAGGCATTTGAACCGGATAAGATGTATACCGAGCGGGAGGTTAATATTATTATTGCAGATTTCCACGATGATTTTTGTACCTTAAGAAGGGAAATGATTTGTGAGAATATTTTAACCAGAGACAATTCAATCTATAGACTGGTCAACGGTAAGTAAATCAAGAGATATTTATATACGGAGGTATAAAGATGGATTATATTGTACACTTAGGAAGGCCAAAGGATTCGACGGGGCGACTCGATAAAGAGCTTCGAACTTATGATTTATTGGACAGCCTGGGAATAGAATATCATCGCGTCGACCATGAACCCCTGGAAACCATGGAGGCATGTAAAGGGGTGGATGAGGTGCTGGAAGTGGAGATGTGTAAGAATTTATTCTTATGTAATGCTCAAAAGACGAGATTTTATCTTCTATTAATGCCCGGTGATAAGAAATTTAAAACCAAAGATATATCTAAGCAGATAGGAAGTGCCAGACTCTCCTTTGGCTCCTACGAGGATATGGAACGTCTCTTGGATATTACTCCGGGATCGGTAAGTGTCACGGGACTCATGAATGATGCGGAGAACCAGGTTCAACTGATCATAGACGAGGATTTGCTCAAGCAGCCATATTTGGCGTGTCACCCCTGTATTAATACGTCCAGTATCAGGCTTAAAACCGAGGATTTGTTAATGAAGCTGATTCCTTCTATTGAGCATGAGCCTATATTTGTCAGATTATAGAGTGATATATAAAGTCAATAATTGTTTTACTTTATAGAATAAAATGTTATTATATCATCAGTGGGTAATAATATGAATGACTAATAAGGGGGATTTCTATGTTTAAAACACTGGTTAAGATTATATTATCGCTCTCTGTTATTACGGTTATGCTGCTGTTTTCTGCCTGTGGTAATAGGGAAACCATTTCCTTAGGAGAAGAGAACGATAAAGAAATCAATTTGAAAGACGATGCTGATGATACGATAGATGCTGCCAATCCTGAAGAACCCATGACTGAAAATGAAGACAAGCCAGCCATAGCATTTGTTCAACAGGATTATTTCTATAAAGACACCGTATATATCGAAATTGAGAGTGACAGACCCTGTGATATATATTATACAATGGATGGCTCTGATCCCGATAAAACCAAGAGCCTTTATAAGGATAAAATCGAAATAAGAGCGACCTCAGATACTAAAGTATACTCTCTTAAGGCTAAAGGATATTATGAGGACGGTACGGAGACAGACATTATTGTACATACCTATTTTGTGGGAAAGGATATAAAAAACCGTTTTGACTCTATTATCTTTTCTGTAACAAGCGATCCATATAATCTTTATGATTATGAATATGGTATTTTAATAGAAGGCAAGCTAAGGGACGATTTTATAAAGAACAATCGATTCAAAATGATTGAACCTCCTGACCCTGCTAACTTTAATATCCGAGGAAGAGAAAGTGAGAGAGATATATACCTGGAGATTTTTGAGCCTGATGGAACCGTGGTTGCCAGTCAGAAGGCAGGAGTCCGCGTATATGGAGGATGGTCGAGAGCGAATCTTCAAAAATCTCTTAAAATCTTTGCCAGAAGGTCATATGATGAAGTTAATAATAAAATTCGATATGAATTCTTTCCCGGTAAATTTGCGGCAAGCGGAGACGGCACAATTATAAGAGCCTTCAAAAGGCTTGTCCTTAGAAATACGGGTAATGACAACGGATTCGGATTCATAAGAGATGAGCTGTTTCAGACTCTTGCCGGGCAAGCGGGCTATATGGATTACCAGGCTGTACGCCCTGCGGTTCTATTTATAAACGGTGAATATCGAGGAAATTTCTGGCTTCATGAAGTGTATTGTGATGAGTATTTTGAACAGCATTATGGTGAATACGCAGGAACCTTTGAAATACTGGAGGGCGGAGAGACATATAAGAAAAGCGATGAGGATGGGGCAAATGAATATGCAATAGCTGATTATGAGGAGGCGTATTCATATTCATATGAAGACTTAACTGACGATGCTACATATAAAAAGCTCAGTGAGGTCATAGATGTTGAAAATTATCTGGCATATTATGCTTTACAGATATTTATTGGAAATGAAGACTGGCCCCACAACAATTATAAAACCTATCGTTATTTTGCGTCAGAAGGGGAGGATTACAGAGAAGCCCCCTTTGACGGTAAATGGAGATATCTTCTTCATGACCTGGATTATAGTTTTGGAATATATGGATCAGGTGCCTGGAACGATAATATAAAGAAGTATGTAAGTAATACAGGAAAAATCAATATAGACAGTCCTCTGTTTAGTCAACTTTTAAGAAGAGAGGATTGTAGGGAAATATTCGTTAAAAAGACACTGGACCTTATAAACGGTGCATTTTCTCCTGATAATTTAAGTAAGGTTCTTGATAAGATGGATTCTGCCAGAATGAACGAACAGCTGCGTATGTATGACAAAAACCTGTTTGCCGACTGGGTTCGACCGGAGCAGCTTCCCGCTAGAATGGAGGAAATTAAGAAATATGGTTCTGACAGAGTGATTTATACCTTGGGAAAATTCCGTGAAGTGTTTGAGCTGGGGAGCATATACAAGTTAAATGTAAAGCCTGCTGACAATGCCGGTGTATGGATTAACGGTATTGAAACATATTCTGATTTTGAAGGCAGCTATTATCCGGACTTTGACACTGTAATAAAAGCCATAGTACCGGCAGGTGAAGAGTTTAGCCACTGGATTGTCAACGGAGATAATGTGTATGATTCGGAGTTAATCATTGACTCCTCCTTAATTGTAGACGATGCGGTTGAGGTGGTCTGCGTTCTAAAGGAAAAAGCAGATAACCCCAAGATAATAATTAGTGAGCTGTGTTCCGACGGAGATAAGGACTATATCATACTTTATAATCCTTATAAGGAAGATATTAATTTAATGGGATATTCTATTACGGATGATATTAATGAACCCGGCAAGCTTATTCTTCCGGCAAGGCTATTAAGAAGTGGTCAAAGCCTCATGATACTCGGAGAGGATAATAAAAAAGCGCTGAATACAGGTATGATTCGAGCGGGCTTTAATCTTAAAGACGGAGAGACTGTAGCCCTTTACCTTAAGGGTGATATAATAGACTCGGTCACGATTCCGGACCTGAAGGATGGGAGCATCTATGTACGGGATCTGTTAACAATGAAGTTTTTTGAAGAGAGAAAATAGAATAGAGTTAAGATTCAGGAGTGGGCATATCATTTGATATGCTCACTCCTTATAAATTTAAAACAGAGTTATTTATTATAGGATTATTTTATTATTGTCTTATTACCCATATAAGGCTGAAGCGCAACGGGAATATTCACCGTACCGTCAGCATTTAGGTTGTTTTCTAAGAAGGCAATAAGCATTCTCGGAGGTGCAACCACAGTGTTATTAAGTGTATGGGCAAAGTATTTTCCTTCTTCGCCTACGACACGGATCTTTAATCTTCTTGCCTGGGCATCTCCGAGATTGGAACAGCTGCCAATCTCAAAGTATTTCTGCTGTCTGGGAGACCATGCCTCCACATCTACGGATTTGACCTTCAGGTCAGCCAAATCTCCTGAGCAGCATTCCAATGTTCTTACCGGTATATCCAGAGTACGGAAGAAATCCACGGTATTTTGCCATAGTCTGTCATACCACATCATGCTGTCCTCCGGCTTACATACCACGATCATTTCCTGCTTCTCAAACTGATGAATTCGATATACACCTCGTTCTTCCAGTCCATGAGCTCCCTTTTCTTTTCTGAAGCATGGGGAATAGCTGGTCAGCGTATAGGGAAGCTCTTCCTCGGATATGATGGTATCTATGAATTTTCCGATCATTGAATGTTCGCTGGTGCCTATAAGATATAAATCCTCGTCCTCAATCTTATACATCATGGCATCCATCTCGGCAAAGCTCATAACACCGGTAACCACTTCGCTTCGAATCATATATGGCGGAATACAATAGGTAAAACCCCTGTCAATCATGAAGTCTCTGGCATATGAGATAACCGCCGAATGAAGTCTGGCTATATCTCCCATCAGATAATAGAAACCGTTGCCTGCCACTCTTCTTGCGCTGTCAAGATCTATACCGTTAAGTCTTTCCATAATATCGATGTGATAGGGTATTTCAAAATCGGGAACTTTCGGCTCGCCATAACGCATTACTTCGACATTTTCGCTGTCGTCTTTGCCGATAGGTACGCTGGGATCGATGATATTCGGTATAGTCATCATGATTTGAGTTATTTTTTCATTGAGCTCCGTTTCCTTTTTCTCAAGCTCCTTCAAAAGATCGGACTGCTCCGTAACCTTGTTCTTAAGAGCCATAGCTTCATCTTTTTTGCCCTGTGACATTAGGTTCCCGATTTGCTTTGAAATTGTATTTCGCTCATAGCGAAGATTATCGGCCTGCTGCTTCGTGTTACGGTTTTCAATATCAAGCGCAATAACCTCATCAACCAATTCAAGCTTATGATCCTGGAATTTTTTTCGGATATTCTCTTTTACTAATTCGGGATTTTCTCTTACAAATTTAATATCTAGCATTTAAAATCCTCCTTAATATATTATTAAACTAATAAAATCCTCCCGTTCCATACTCATGGGACGAAAGGATTCCGCGTTGCCACCCAAATTGCTGAAATATTTTCAGCCACTCGAAGGTATAATAAAGGATACCAGCCTTTGGTTCATCACCAACAGCTCCAAAAGTGGAAGGATTCTGATTTTCACCGATTCGCACCAACCATCGGCTCTCTGAGGAATCTCATGAATCGTAGCTTTTATCATAGCTGATTACATATAGAGTTTTACCAATTATAAACCGTTTTATTGTTTTTTGCAAGTAGAATGATATATTGAAGGACCAATTTGTCGGGTTGAAAATTATGATAATTATTCTCAATTTGTCATTGACATAGATATTGTACTTCTGTATAATAATAACACAACATATTGTGCTTAATGTTCGTTTTACGTTTTGATTAGGAGGAAGCTTATGAAGAATATACTATCTGAGGATTTTTTAAATACATATCGCAATTTGGAGAGTCCACTTAGCCATATCGGTGAGTTTGTATATCTTAGAACCTATTCCAGATATCTGGAGGACAAAAAGAGACGGGAAACTTGGTTCGAAACGGTTCTAAGAACAACAGAGTATAATATTAATCTTGGGATTAAGCATAAAAAGAAAACCGGTCAGATCATTAATATGGAAGAAGAGAGAGAAGAAGCTGAGAAGCTGTTCGACAATCTGTTCCATTTAAGGACTTTTACATCCGGCAGAACTCTCTACATGGGCGGTACTGAAGTAGTGGAGAAATATCCCCTGTCCAACTATAATTGTGCCTTTACGAATATTGAGAAGTTTTCGGATTTGGTGGATGTTTTCTATCTTCTCATGGTGGGAAGCGGGGTCGGTATTCGTATAACAAAGGAGCTTATCGACAAGCTTCCAAGAGTTAGGCATGTCAGTCTGGAGGGTAGATACGACGGTTCGGTGAGAGCCAATACTCCTAAGGAGGCTATGGAGGATACCAGATGTATTCTCGATAAGAATGACAGCTCTATTGCCGTTATATTGGTCGGTGACAGCAAGGAGGGCTGGTGTGATGCGTTGGAGAGCTTTTTCAGGCTTTTATCCCTGGATGAATATAAGAATGTTACCAGAGTCATTATAGATTACAGTTATGTAAGACCTGAAGGTGAAAGGCTTAAGAGGTTTGGAGGCAGAGCATCAGGACATAAGTCAATCAAGAGGATGTTCGAGAAAATCAATAAAGTTATCAATCGCAGACAGGACGGTGTCTTAAAGACCATAGATGCCCTTGATATTGCCACTATTATCAGTGAAAATGTAGTATCTGGTGGGGTAAGAAGAAGTGCCATGATGGTTATATGCGATGAGGATGATGACGAGGTCATCAATGCCAAGCGAAACATCTATAAGGTTGTAGATGGAAAATGGTATGAGGATAAGGATATTTCTCATAGAAAGATGAGTAACAACTCGATTCTATATACTCACCGCCCGTCTTTGGAACGGATAAGAGAAATCATTGATACAATCAAGGTAAACGGAGAACCCGGATTTATTAACGGTGCCGAAGCCATTAGAAGAAAGCCTACGTTTGAAGGCTGTAACCCTTGCGGAGAGATTTTACTTCAGTCCAAGCAATGCTGCAATCTTACAACCAATAATCTTATGGGCTTTGTAAATGGCTCTGTTTTGGATGTAGAGCGACTGGAGGAGATTCTAAGGCTATCCACCAGAGTAGCCATCCGAATGACTTTGGTTGATGTGGAGCTTCCTGAGTGGAATAAGGTTATGCAGGAGGACAGAATTATAGGCATATCACTTACCGGAATGATGGATATGGTAAACAAGACCGGTATGAGCTATGATGAATTAGCAGATTTACTTAAGAGGCTTAGGGAAGTCGTTCATAAGGAGGGCAACAGCTATTGTGCCAAGCTCGGTATCGAACCTCCAAAGCTTATGACGACCATAAAACCCGAAGGAAGTCTATCTACGCTTCCTTGTGTGAGCAGCGGAATTCATTTTGCTCACTCTAACTATTATATTCGAAGAATAAGGATTTCTGTGACGGATCCTTTATACAAAATGATAGAGGCTCAGGGGAGTTATCCAATATATAACGAAAACGGTCAGACAGATGAAGACTGTTCGATAAAGGTAATAGAATTTCCTATTAAGGCTCCCGAGGGCAGGACAAAATACGATGTGGGAGCCATAGAGCAGTTGGAGCTATATAAGATGTCGATGATATACTGGTCCGACCATAACTCATCCATAACGGTCCATGTAAGGGAGCATGAATGGGATGAAATAGCCAAGTGGCTCTATGATAATTTCGACTATGTCGTAGGGATAACATTTCTTCCCCTTATGGAGGAAACATATCCGCTACTGCCTTATGAAACAACTACGGCAGAGGATTACGAGGAACGTATTCGCCAGATTAAACCCATCAGCTATGAGCTGTTGGCCAGATATGATAATGACGAGCAGCATGATATAATCGATGAGGAATGTGAGACAGGTGCCTGTCCTATCAGATAATATAATACACTATTCTTTTCAAAGCATAATACGGGTCGCTGACCCGTATTATGCTTTTTTCATAATTGAATAGGAAATTATATTTTCAGATTCTTTTTTTCAATCAAATCTAAAATAGCCTTCGAAGCCTGTATCTTTCCATATATTTTAATGGACTCGATTGTGTCTTCAAATAGCTTGGGGTCAATCTTCTTATCGAAGATTAACAGACCCATAGACATGATGTGCAGCTTTTTGTTCTTGCTTTTAGCGTCCAATAGATCCTTTTCATTTATTTTATGGATTCCTATTCCCCCATAGACCGACTTATGGGGTTCAAAATTTACTGCTTTACTCTGCATATAAAGCTTCTCTAAATCGTTCCTGTGCTTTTCGAGCTGATCGCGTATTGCAATTCTTATAAAATCGCTCCTATTTGTATAAAGCATACTATCAACCAATAGGTCGATCTGCGCAAGCTCCATTATGCCTATATTGATTGTGGCCTTCTCTGTTTTACTGCTATCCATTATTTTACCTCCAAATTAATTTTAATATGTTTATACTACAATAATATTCATGCTATATTCCATATATACTCCAAATGGAGTATATATGGAATATATTTATAATAAACTATAATCATATTTTTGTCAATACATTAATTATAAAAATATTGGCTATATAATAGTGCGGAAGAAGTATTCGTATAGAATAGGTTACCTCATCATAGCATAAGATGTGCTAAGGATACCCATTACGGGAGGGAGCCCTTTGTCAGATAATAGAATAACAGTTTATGATATGGTTTTGCAGCAGGATATGTATTATAAAGGAGTCGTTATACTTAGCTACACTGTAAGATATCCATTATTTATATCCTATAGACATCAAATCACACTGGATAAGCTTAACCAATATTACAAGACCGAGGCATACATGTACGTCAAATCAAATATAATGAAGCTTTACAAAACTGCAATGGTTGAATATGAATATGCAATTAAAAATAATTTTCCGGTACGGACATTTGATGCCATTAAGGTATTTGAAGTGACCTATAACAAAGATTGCGTACTTAGCTTATATTTCGACAGATATGAATATACCGGAGGAGCCCATGGAATAACTACAAGAACCTCAGATTCCTGGAATATAGCTACCGGGAATCCCATAAGAATATACGAGCTATTTAAGATGACTGAAGACGTGAATGAATTTGTGACAGATGTCATTGTAGAGCAGATTGATCAGGAGGCAAAGTTAGGAGAAGAAGTCTTTCCTTATTTTGAAAACTACAGTGCTCTTGTCAAGGAAAATTTTAATCCTAAGAGCTTCTACCTGGAGGATAGGGGCGTCATTATATATTTTCAGACTTATGAAATCGCACCGTATTCATCCGGAATACGCGAATTCCTGTTACCCTATGGAATAGGGGGCGCAATACGCCCCCGATATTGTTAGACTATTATTTCCATGTACTGGGAGAAAACAACAGAAGAATTGGAAATATCTCCAGTCTTCCCATAAGCATATTAAACATCAAAACTATTTTAGACAGATTTGAAAAACCACTGAAATTACCCATTGGACCCACATTCCCTAAGCCGGGTCCAATGTTATTTAGTGTAGCCGTAACTGCTGAAAAGTTTGTGGTAAAATCAAAATTATCAAGAGATATGATAAGTAATGATATAGCAAATATAAATATAAAGGTAACGAAGTACACATTGGTTGATTTAATGGTATCATTCTCCTGTTTTTTATCGTTTATCTTAATCACCTTAATACTGCGCTTATGAACGAGAAAGGCCATTTCCTTACCGATAGTCTTAAAAAGCATAAGAATTCGGGAGACCTTAATACCCCCACCTGTGCTCCCCGCACATGCACCGATAAACATAAGTATTACTAATATCGTCTTTGAGAATGTAGGCCAATAATTAAAGTCCACAGTGGCATATCCTGTTGTGGTCATAATAGAGGATACCTGAAAGGCGGAATGATGTAATGCATTAAAAAAACCTTTTAGACCACCGGTGTTTAATGATATAAGTATAACGGCACCGGCAAAGATGATAAAGTACCATCTAACCTCCTCCATTTTAACGGCATCCTTCACTTTTCGCAGCAAAATAAGATAGTAGAAATTAAAATTAACACCGAAAAGAAACATAAATATTGTAATAACACTTTGATGATATGGTGTATAGGACATAATACTGGTGTTATTTATTGCAAAGCCACCTGTACCGGCAGTGCCGAAGGTAAGCGTAAGTGAATCAAACAGAGGCATTTTTCCTATAAGAAGCAATATAATCATCAGAATAGTCATACCGATATAGATTCCATAGAGAAGAGAAGCACTGGTTCTCATGCGGGGTACAAGCTTATCCACTGAAGGACCGGGGCTTTCGGCTCGCATAATATGAATACTTTCTCCCCTTGCCAATGGCAGAATAGCGAGTACCAATACTAATACTCCCATTCCTCCGATCCAATGGGTGAAGCTTCGCCAAAAAAGCATACTTTTATCCAGTACGTCAACATTATTTAATATGCTTGAGCCTGTGGTTGTAAATCCTGATACTATTTCGAATAAAGCGTCCACAGGGTTTGGAATCTGACCGCTTATAAGAAACGGAAGTGACCCTATAAGGCTCAATAATATCCAACCCAATGCAACGGATATGAATCCTTCTTTGGCAAAAAAAGTTCTGTTCTTTGGCTTTCTTAAAGCCAGAGGAACCCCGATTATTAGGCATATTCCGATTGTTATCAGAAAAGCAAAGACGCTGTTTTCGCCATAAATTAATGCAACGATAACCGGTAATATCAAAAATGCAGCCTCGAAGCATGATATCCATCCCAATATGTGTAATATAATAGATTTATTCATGACTGCTCCTTATTAACGAAATATTATGGGATATTAATGAAATTATTTATAGTAAAATATCATTTAAATCACTCAGGCCCTTATTGGTGGTTACAATAATAACCGTATCACCGACCTCGATATGGTCCTGACCATTGGGAATAATTATTCTCCCTTTGCGGTTAATGCAGCTAACCAGAAGATTAGGCTTTAGACGGAGCTTTTCCAACGGTACTCCGATAAGTCTTGCATTGTCTCTTACGAAGAATTCTAAAGCTTCTACCTTATTATCTACAAGCTGATATAAGGTCTCTACATTACTGCCCTTAGAGTTTTCCATTGCTCTTACATGCTGAAGAATACGGTCGGCTGTTACCAGCTTTGGGTTTATAATAATTCCGAGAGGCATCTCACCGACAATATCATCATAGGTCATTCGTGAAATTTTGGTAAATATCTTAGCGTTTGAACGCTTCTTGGCATAGAGAGATAATAGTATATTCTCCTCATCATAGTTGGTTAGAGAAGCAAATGCTTGGGTATCGGCTATTCCTTCTTCCAAAAGCACATTCTTTACTGTGGCATTGGCATTAATAATCATAGCATTGGGTAGCAGGTCGCTTAGCTCCTCACAGCGATCCAAGCTTTGCTCGATGACAGTTACCTTAATGTCTGAGGCCGCCAGCATTTTTGTAAGATATACTGTTAAGGTACCGCCCCCGATTAACATAACATTCTTTATGGTATTTACGAGAATACCTGCTTTCTTAACAAAGTCTATGGCATTTTTATGAGAGGCTACAATTGATATTATGTCATTGCTTTGAAGCATGAAATTACCTGAGGGAATGTATACCTGGTCCTCTCTTTCGACCATACAGACAAGAACCTTGCTGTGAAGCCTTGATGATAGGTTCATTATCTTCATATTATTCAGTACGGAATTCTCCGGAACATGAAATTTAAGTAATTCGACCCTTCCCTTGGCAAAATAATCAATCTCTATTGCTGATGGAAGATTAATCAATGAAGCCATTTCAGTCGCCGTCTCAAGCTCGGGATTTATTGTCATGGAAATACCCATTTCCCTTTTAATAAAATCGATTTCATCACTATACTGAGGGTTACGTACTCTGGCTATTGTTTGACAGCCGCTGATTTTCTGGGCAATCATACAGCATAGAATATTAAGCTCATCTGATCCGGTTACGGCAATTAAAAGATCGGCTTTTTCAATCCCCGCTTCCAATAGGACATTATAGCTTGCGCCGTTGCCTACTATTCCCATTACATCCATAAAATTTGTTATATTTTCTACGGATGAGCTTCTGTTATCCACTACAACGATATTATGGCCCTCCTGATCGAGCTGCTCAACGAGAGTTTCTCCCACTTTACCGCAGCCTACTATGATAATATCCATGCCATTATTCCTTTCATAAATGATTTATAATTTAAATTATAACACTAATATCACGAATTTCTATAATAAATTTTTGAAATCAAAATGAGCCTGGCTTCCATTTTAATTAAGAGCCAGACTCATTTAATATACAACTTAAATTAATTTCCTCCGGGACCACTGCGTCCGGGTGTATTATCCGGTACCTCTGCATGAGTGTTTTGTGTTGAGTTTCTCGCTTGGTTTTTGCTTTTGTTTCTGGTTGAATTTTTACTGCTGTTTTTGAAGTTATTATTCTTATTCTTTGCCATTTTATCTCCTTCCTTAATATAAATAATGAATAGAGTCACTTACTATTATTTCATCAAAGAAGGATATTATACAGGCTTATAGGAAAAATTAGTCAACTAATGTAATGCGTCCCATTCGTAGATTACGAATAGCTCTGTTGTTAAGCTCAAATGTATGATTCGGCAGAATGCTTTCATTATATTCTTTAGAAAAGGCTTCTTCTTCCTTCTCTTTAATAGCATCTTCTACAGTTTTTTCGTAGGTTTCAGAGGAGTTATTATTAACCATCCGGAATACATAATATCCATCGTCTTCCTCGACTACATCAGTGATATCACCATTTTCCATACTCAACAAAGTGCTCTTTAAGTCTTCGGAGAAATAGTTATCACTGGGTATAAAGTTGCTTTCCCTATATATCAGGTCTTTTTCATCCTCGGGTAATAGAGTCGACCAATCCTCGGTAACTAAAGCTTTTTCTCTTATGTTGGTGATTCTATCTAATGCCAACTTATTCTTTTTGCTTGAAGAATCCTGAGCGTCATCCTCATCGTTTGCCACATTCTTGGAGATATATAGGTATTCTATGTCATACTGCCTATAATCATCATAGTTAATTCCTGCCCTTATCTCCTCGTCATCAATGTCCAACGTGTCAATTATATCCTGCTTATATCTTGCGCCCAGCATATTCTTCGTAAAGACTTCTTCAAGATATTCTCTGGTAAATCCATTCTTATTTATGACTTTATCGGTTAAACCTTCAAGGGTAGTGTCTATTTGCTGATTTATCTCATCGATTTCTTCCTCTGTCAGGGTATAGCCGTTTGCAACTGCTTCATTATACAGTATTTCGCTGTATATTACACTATTAATTACCTCCAGCTTTGCATATTCACGAACCGTTATATTCGATGTATCGTCATATGGCATGTCCCAATAAGAGCCACCGTATATCTGGTCGATATAATTATATGCTGATTCAGAGCCATAGAAATGATAGGTTAAATCATCAAGATAGTATTTTTTCTCGTCAATGGTTAATAAGGGTCTATTATAGAATTGATCAATTAATATGCCAATAATTAAGGATAGTCCTAAAACAGCTCCGACCGCAATCCATATAGCGGGATGGATAGTAAACTGCTTCTTGTTTGTTTTTTTCGGGCCTTTTAAAGTTTTCTTAGATTTGTTCACTTTGCTACCTCCATATATTCTCATGATGAATATTTTAAACGTTTCTCGTGAGAAGTCAATAGATGGCTTATATTTTTCATAGAATAGACAAACATTACTAAGTATACTAGTAGTTTTAATTCATTGAATTGTATTATAATTATTGCTATAATTATCTAAAAATATAAAACGCAAAGGCGTAGTTAAGGATAGGGGTATCCATATGGAAGATTATAACAATAAAGCCATAATGATTATGAATGAAGTAAATAAGGTAGTTATAGGTAAAAGAGTTATTATCGGGAAGGNCCTTACAGCCATTCTGGCCAAGGGACATATTCTTCTGGAGGATTACCCGGGGGTAGGAAAAACCACTTTAGCATTAGCATTTTCAAAGTCTATGGCACTTAAGCATAACAGACTTCAATTTACACCGGATGTATTACCTACTGATGTTGTAGGCTTTCATTTGCTTACGAAGGATGGTGAAAGCTATCAGTATAAACCGGGTGCGATTATGTGTAACTTGTTTCTGGCCGATGAGATAAACCGCACTTCCAGTAAGACACAATCCGCTCTGTTGGAGGTAATGGAGGAGGGGAAGGTTACCGTCGACAGTGTAACAAGGGACGTACCAAAGCCCTTTGTGGTTATTGCCACTCAAAACCCTATCGGTTCAATAGGAACCCAGATGTTACCAGAGTCTCAGCTCGACAGATTCATGGTAAGACTATCCATGGGCTATCCTGATATGAAAAGTGAAATAGGAATTCTTAAGCAAAGACAAAACTCTAATCCCTTAGAGAATGTAGTGCAGGTAGTAGAAAAGGATGAAATACTTCGAATGCAGAATATGGTGGAGGAGGTATATATACACGATTCCATCTACGAGTATATTACTCTTTTGGTAAAGCAAACCAGGGAAAATCCACTGATAGAGCTGGGTGTCAGCCCTAGAGGGTCATTGGCATTAATGAATATGGTAAAGGCCACTGCATTCTTAAGCGGCAGAAATTATGTGGTACCCTCTGATGTTCAATATATATTCAAGGATGTTGTTGCCCATAGAATGATACTTAGGGCAAAGGCAAGAGTGAATAATATAACTGTGGACAACCTTTTAGATGATATTTTAAGAATAGTTAAGCCACCAAGGATAATATCATCCGAGAAAGCACCTACCCAATAGGATGGCTGATAGTAAGAAGGTGAAAAATGATACAGAATAAAATCAGGTATCTGACAATACTCTTGATTACAGGTATTTTAGCTATTTTATATAATGAATATTTTATGGGAATCCTTTTTCTTACGGTTATGATTCTTCCGTTTCTTTTATTTGCCATTCTAAGCTATGTTTATGGTAGGCTGTCCTATGAGCTGATATCTACAGCCCATGTAGTTAACAGAGGGGATTATATACCAATTTCCATCCATATTCATAACCCAACCATATTTCCTGTAACTAATCTGTGTATTACTCTATGCTACTCAAATACCTTTTCCAATCAAAATAAAAATTATAAACAGGTATTCCATGTAACCGTCGACAGTCGTGAAAAAACCACAGTCCTATGTAATTTGGTTTCAGAGCATACGGGTAATTTAAAGATATCTCTTTCAAGGGTACGGGTATTCGATTATTTGAAGATATTTTCATTGAGAGAGAAAAATCTGGCCGAGATTAAGGTGGCTGTTCTGCCCTATTATTACGAATTATCGGAGGACTATCTGGAAGATGGATCTAAAATGCAGGTGGAAAGCGATACTTTTTCAGCCATAAAGAGCGGCGACGATCCTTCTGAAGTATTTGCCATAAGAGAATATCGGGAGGGTGACCGTCCCGTCAGAATTCATTGGAAGCTCAGTATTAAGCAGAATAAGCTGATGATAAAGGATTTTAGTGATCCGAAGAACTGCTCGGTGGTGGTATTTGCCGATCTGGGTATTCCAAATGATGAAGACATTTTATATGCTGTGGATTCTGTTCTGGAATGTGCCCTATCATTATCATATTCATTTATGATAAGAGGACAGTACCATTACCTGACTTGGTATAATAAGCATTTGGAATCCTGTCAAAGAGTCAGAATCGCGGATGAAAAGGATTTGTTTGAAGCTGTGGACGAGATTCTAAACTGTGGTCCGCATTCAGAGGATGCGGATTTGGCAGCATCATACTTTGCCGAGTTTCCTAATGAGCAGTATACCGATTTGTTCTATGTGACAAAGGTGGTTACTGATAAACAGCTTGAATCATTGATACTAATAAAGTCTATTGACAGACAGATATTATATATTAGCGGGACTGATGACGGCGATGGTTATAATGAGTTCGATACGAACTGGGATCTGCCCATAGCCAGAGAGTTGGTGAGGAAATTTGCAGAAACCGGTATCGGTATTTTACCAATAAATTCATCCAGCATTAAGACGGATTTGGAAGGCTTGAAGCTGAGTTAGAAGAGATGGTGGGCTATGTTAAAAAAGGGTAATGACGGGATATTTTTTGACAATACAATCTATCTGTCAGAGGAATCACATAGAAGGTTTCCTATTTATATGAGGCTTTTGCAGGCATTAATCATACTTATAGGAAGCTGGTCTTTTATGAGTATTTTTATCAGATGTTTTGAACTGAATGTAGTTAACAGCTATCTTATAACAGCAATTCTGATTTCAGGAGCCATATTCTATCTTCTTATGTTATCTTCATCATATGACTTTCTAAAGCTTATATTTGCTTTAGTCATATATGGTGGGTTACTGTATGCTAAGTTTAAACAATTAAGGAATGGCTTTTTTCTTCTTGAGAATGCAGTTCTTCGTAAGGCCGGGGATTACTATGGTTTTGGGACAATCAGTTTTATAGCCGACTATACAACACAGGAAAAAGATATATCTTGGTTATTAATCATGATAATAATACCTGTGGTAGGCATACTTGCCTTGTGCTTAATGCGTGGCAGAGGCAAGCTTTTTTGTTATATAATTATGCTTATCCCTGTAGTGGTAAGCTTTGCTATGGGTATAATACCCTATGAACCTGGACTGGTAGCCAATATTCTTGTCATCTTATTTCTGTCGATATCAAACGGTTTTTACGATACAACGGACAAGGTAAACAGAGGTATGACTTATCGTATAGGCATAAGGTCCGCATCTATATTCTGTATCATAGCGCTTATACTGCTTTTTTTAATCAAGCAATTTGTTTCTATCGAAAAATATGACAGTATCGATGAAATTAAAGAGGCTAAATCAAACATACAAAGCTTTATGATGGAGTTTTCGATTAATGATATAACGGATAAATTGTCCGACATGAAACTGAATATTCGGTCGGGCAGTAATGACAGCTCAGGTGGGTTAAGCTTAGGGGAACTGGGCAGAGTGGACAGGATAACTTATGATGAATCAGAGCATTTAAAGATTATCGCACCTATTCAGTCGGTGATGGAAGGTATATATTTGAAAGGATATATAGGAAGCGTGTATACCGGTGACAGATGGATGACTCATCCTAAGGAAGTAAGAAACAACTATGATAAAATGACAGAAAGCTTTGATCAGGAGTATTTCGAGCCTGCCATCGGTAGCTCTATAATACTTCAAAGTATTTCACGGAATTTACTTGATATCGGCAGGATAGAGATTAGATATGAAAAAGCAAATAAGAATTATGTATATACTCCCTATTTTACCATATATGAAGAAAATGACGATGTGGAGTTCAATTATGATTTGGGTATTGCTTCAAATAATAGGTTAGGAATCGGGTCATATGATTATGTCTATAACATCTCGGGATTTATTGATGACTTTGATTTCATGCCATTCGGATATATACTGTCCAGACAATTAAATACGAATGAAAAGAAATATCGTGAATTCGTATATGAGACCTATACTAAGCTTCCGGATAAAGGGCTCGAAAGGCTTAAGAATGATTTTTCAAGAACGCAGGTAGGAGAGCCTTCAGAAAATCTCCCGGATGCCATAGCTTATATTAAGGATTATCTTAACCGTAACGCCAGCTATTCCCTGTCTCCCGGAAGGCTTCCCAAGGATAAGGACTTTGCGGAGTATTTTCTTTATGAGACTCAGGTAGGCTTCTGTTCACATTTTGCCACAGCTGGAGCCCTGATGCTTCGGGCCATGGGTTATCCGTCGAGATATGTTGAAGGATACGCAGTCAACAGTTCGGATCTGATAAATCAGTTAAAAACGTCATACTTAACGGGCGAGATCAGTATAACTGAGCTTTCTGTTAAAGATTATAATGCCCATGCCTGGGTTGAAGTATATTATGACGGATTCGGATGGATTCCGGTGGAATTCACTACCGGATCAGGAATGGATGATATATTTAATACATTAGGAGATATAGAGCGGTTTAACCACGAAACGACCGATGAAGAGAATATCGAGCCAACCGAGGCCCCACCCAGTCCCACTATGTTACCCGAGGTGGAGTTAAAGCCATCACCTCCCGTGACAAACAGTAACGAGAACATAAAAGCCAACGGCCATATAGATAAGGAGGAAGAGTTCGGGAAAACATCCAGATGGCTGCTTATATTACCCCTAATTCTTATACCTTTGGCAGGGTTACTTATTTATTATATACTTAAGTCGAGGAGGAAGAGGTATTTAGCTGAAGAATGCTACAGTAAGAGAGCACTGAGAATATACCGTTATATTGAAAAGTTGTTTATATTTAGTCGTCTCCTGCCGAAGCGGTTCAAAAGCCTGGAGGAAGGTGAGGAGTATGCCAAGGAGCATTTGAATCTGGTTCCGGTTGAGGATTTTGAAAGGTGCATGGATACAGTAAGGAAGGCAAGGTTTGCAAGGGAAACCATAAGCCCAATAGAGTATTTAGCGGTTCTTCGTTTTTATAAGACCTTAAGAAAGCGTATATATGAAGGACTCCCCCGTATTAAGAAGGTATATTTTAAATTTATTCAGTCAATTTAAAATTATATTAAATATAAATTACAAATGGTAAAAATTATACATTCTTGGAATATAGTATGATATACTATTCTGAGGACGTTTAAGACTAATATGGAAGGAAGGGATGTAAAGTTGAAAAGCATTATTACTATTAGCAGACAGTTTGGTAGCGGAGGAAGAGAAATAGGGGAGAAGCTGGCTAAGAAGCTTGACATCCCCTTTTATGACAGGGAATTGATAACAAGAGCCGCTAAGGAAAGTGGTTTTTCGGAAGCGGCATTTGAGAATGTAGAAAAGAAAGCTACCAACAGCCTATTATATTCGATTGCAATGGGTATGAATGCGTACGGCAGTCATGATATTGGCTTTACACATCTTTCCCTAGATGATCAGATATTCCTTGCCCAATCGAATGTTATTCGAAAATTAGCCTTGGAGGGTCCCAGTGTTATAGTCGGCAGATGTGCTGATTATATATTAAGAGACTATAAGGATGTAATCCATGTGTTTATATGGGCTGATTTGAAATTTCGGAAGGAAAGGGCTATAAAATTATATAATTACTCCGAAGAAAACGCAGAAGAAAGTATTCTGAAGTTGGATAAGCATAGAGCTAATTATTATAATTACCATTCCAATGAAAAATGGGGTAGGGTAGAAAATTATCACCTATCTATTCGCAGTGACCATGTTGGTATTGATAACGCTGTAGAGCTGATTGCCGATTATATTAAGCTCAGTGAAAGGGGATAATTATCCATATGAAGCTTCGACGCAGTATAAACCGAAAATACTTGCAAATATCACTTTATGTTATTTTTACTGCAATTATTATTTATATATTATCGTTGATAGCAAAAAATGCCCCCATAATATTTACATTCTTAATGGAGAAGGTAAGATGGTTGCTTAGGGTTATCAGACCTGTGATACTGGGTTTTGTTTTTGCCTATCTTATGGATCCGGTTGTCAACTTCTTTGAGGGGAAATTCCGAAAGCTGTTCAAAAAGATGAAAAGACCCAGAACCTGGGCGGCTATTATTTCTGTTTTTTTTCTGTTTATTGCTTTAGTCGGATTGATTTCTCTGTTAATTTTTACGGTGACCGACCAGCTAAGACTGGCCAATTTTGACGATGTTATTCGTCTGGCAGAGAGTTATTTAAAGAGTATAGAGTCCTTCTATAACTCGATTCTTCAGAACATGGAGAAGCTGGATATCCGTTCTAATCAGCTGGAGCAGTATGTGCAGGACACATTGACGGTTATCCTTGATGCCTTGAAAGATTTTGCACAGGGTACTGTTAATGCCATCACTAATATCTCCGGTTACTTAACCACTATAATTTTTGGATTTATAATAGGCTTTTATTTTATAATAGACGGAAAAATGTTTTCCTCATATCTTAAAAAGACATTTTATGCATTGTTTTCTGAGAATACCAATAAAAGAATATCGGTTATTATCAAGGATTTGGACTATGCATTTTCCGGATATGTCAGAGGACAGCTGGCTGATGCTTTTGTCATGATGATCCTGATAAGCCTGGTGTTGTCTATAACAGGAGTAAAATTTGCGTTGGTAATAGGTATATTTGCAGGACTCGGAAATCTTATACCTTATTTTGGTCCGGTGGTTGCATACATCAGTACGGCTATAGTTTGCCTCATCAATGGAGAGATACAAAAGCTTATTATATCTATTATAATTCTGGTTATTATACAATTCATTGATGGGAACTTTATAGGACCGAAGCTCTTAAGCAAATCCATAAAGATACATCCGCTAATCATTATAATTTCCTTAATTTTTGGTAGTGCCATCGGAGGTTTTTTAGGTATGCTATTGGCTGTTCCCGTGGGTGCTTATATCAAACTGGTTTTCGTCAAGTTTGTTGAGAGCAGGGCACTTAAGAAAAGTGGGGTGATTAAGCAGGTGGATGACGCTGAGAAAGAAATAAAAACCGAGTAAAAAATATTTTTTAAAGAATTATGGATACCTATTTATTTCAACTTCGTCTAATAATTATCATAATTGGAAATTGTAAGAAAAATTTAAGATATTATATAGACATTATTTAAGTTTTTTAGTGTAGCATTATATGAAGGTATGTGCTCTGATTTATGTTCGTTCAGGAAGGTGCAAGATGAAAAATAACAGTGAATATATTATCGAAGTTAAAAATGCTAAAAAAGTTTATAGGATGGGAAAAGAGCGAATATTGGCAGTGGATGATGTAAGCTTTTCCATTAAAAAGGGTGAATTCTGTTGTCTCTACGGTGCGTCGGGATCGGGTAAATCCACGCTGTTGAATCTTATGGCAGGTATAGAGAAACTAAGTAGTGGCCAGATTATAATAAAGGGACACAATATACATAGAATGAGTGAAAAGGGATTGGCTAAGTTCAGACAGAATACTTTGGGATTCGTATTCCAGTCCTATAACCTGTTAAATTCCATGACTGCTCTGGAGAATGTGGAGCTCCCATTGGTATTTAAGCATATGAGTGTAAAGCGAAGGCGTAAGATGGCTCGGGAAATGCTGAAAAATGTCGGCTTAGCCGACCGACAGAAGCATAAACCCACCGAAATGAGTGGTGGGCAGCAGCAAAGAGTCGGTATAGCCAGAGCTTTCGTGAGCAATCCGGAAATTGTATTTGCTGACGAGCCTACGGGTAATTTGGATTCCAAAACCAGTAGAGAGGTAATGGATATTATAAAACGAATGGCAAAGGCAAATAACCAAACAATTGTTATGGTAACCCATGATAAGGGATTGACGGAATATGCGGACAGGATTATTCATATCTTTGACGGCAAGATTGAAGAAATCATAGATCTTAAGGCAGAGGATAAGAAAGATAATGAAGCTCCTACAGGTAATACGGGGTAATTTTCGGATACTTGGTATATGATCTGTATCAATAATAGGTGTAATAACTAGAAATATTATAGGAAGTAGAGGGATTTTAAATGAGGAAAAGAGCAAGATTAATATTATCGGTTTTATTATTATTACCATTACTGTTTGGTGTAGTAGGTAATAGCGCTCACCAAGTATATGCACAGGAAGCACATATTATAAACCCTAATCCGGAAATATATGTGTTGGTTCCCGGGGAAACGACTACTATCAAAGTGCCGCTTAAGGCCATAGGTGCACCAATTTATAGACCGGCTTACCTGATAGACACCACCGGTACACCATACACTGCAACAGAACCTGTGTTACGTACTGACGGCTTCAGTAAACCACAGGACCATATTTATGAATATATTGACCAATATTTAGAATTTGACATTACAGTGGCGGAGTCTGCCAAGATTGGTAATTACTCATTTAAGATTAATATTTATGGTACCTACGTTCTTGATATGAGCGGAGAAACACCCTTTTCAGAAGAGTTAACAATTAACACAAGGATATTAAAGGAAAAGGAACAGGCACAATTAACAGTAAATAATGTGACAACCGAGAATGCCGTAATCGGTAAGGAAATGAATCTATCCTTTAGTGTAAAAAATGAAGGTGAAATCACGGCAAGAAACGTATTCGTCAGTATTGATTATAAAGAATCAGGCATGATAGCCGACTATACCACCAAAAACATAAAGCTGGTGGATATTGCCCCTGATCAGAGGGC
>JGI24709J26583_10001054_pt1 | contig 23386 bp, 20 predicted proteins | sample BioPla2DNA1_FD_26583 | JGI IMG/M metagenome (IMG submission 26583) | reverse complement strand
ATTGTTACCCACTATAATATTTCCTACTACAATATAAACTGCAGCAACCATAAAGAGAACGAATTCTACAACATACTGAGAAAATGGAGCGTCTAACATAAACTAATTTGCTTAATGTAATATATATATTGCATTAAGGCTCTTTTTTCACAAGAATATAAACTCTACTTGATAGGGAAGCAAAATGAAAAAAGCCATAAAGTTCGAATTGACTCTATGGCTTATTCATTATTCCTATTTACTTGTTATAGTTAATTCCTGAGTAGGCTCTTGCCATAAATACGTATGCTATCCTGTTAACTAATCTTTTTAAAATGCTCTGCATTTACACCGCAAATTGGGCAGATATAATCTTCCGGTAAATTTTCTCCTTCATAAATATGGCCACAAACCTGACATTCATATTTGACCAGCTTTTTTTCCTCATCAGGCAAATAAGTCGGGGCGTTTTTCGGGCTCTTTCCTTTGATCACTTGATGATAATAAGCATAGGTCATGGGTTGGCCTGAAGCATTAAAGACATCTCCATCGATGACCTCGCCCAGAAATACTGTATGTGTCGCTGTCTCCATTTGATCAATTACTTTACAGACAATATAGCCGCATGAATCCTGGATAACCGGTAGATCTTCTCTCATCTCATATGTAACATCAGTAAACTTGTCCGTGTCCTTACCTGACTTGAAACCAAAAGTCCCGATAAGCAAAGGGGCAGATGTTTCTGCAAGGATGGAAATGGCAAACTTTTTGGTTTTCTTGATACAGCCATTAGTGAAATTATCATGATTAATACTAATGGCTATCGTGGCAGGTGCAGAGGTAATCTGCATGGCGCTATTGGCAGTACATCCGGTAGGTCTTTCCCCGTCCATGGCCGTAATAATATAAACTCCATAAGAAATATTCCTAAATACTTTAGTATTCATGTTTTATCTCCCTTCAATATTATTTTGCAATTATTATACCGTTTTTGCTTAAGATTTTCTCATCAGAATTAATTATTTGTTGTATTGTGGGTTACTTAGAGAAAACTCAGAGCATTATACCATTCCTGCGGGGTGAGGGTTTTGTCAGTCACATTGTTTCGCACTCCCAGAAGCTCCTTGCATAACTGCATCATGATTTGCCCCCGCAGCCCCTCGGCATTGCCGTTATTAAACTGGAACAGCATGTATTGGAGCGCTTCCTCCCCACCATACTTTTTAATCTGCTCATATTCTGCCTGATGTGCCTGAATATAAGCATGCGGATAGTTTCTCTAATCTAAATAACCAGCGAATGTGGCGGATATCTACGTTATCGTAACCTACTGCCAATAGTACATCTCCGTTTTTAAGCTGCATAACCAAATAGAAGGTCCGGAGATCATCATTAGTATCGGCTCGATAAATTAATTTTGCTTGGTCGATTGATTCATGAGCCTTGTTATAAAGCGGCTTGAACAGTGAGTATAAATCCTGTCTGCTGATTTTATAGGGGTATAGTCCACCGTGTATGACCCAGTCTTCAGCAGAGGACTGTTTGCTGTAGAGCACATAGTCGTATGAAATACAGTATTGAGGTGCAGTATCCAAAGTATATGTAAAGGAGTACATTGGTGCTTGGTATAGAATTTCTTCAACACAATAGGATGAACCATTAAATGTGGCCGAATGCTTAAGATTTACTGCCAATCCTATGCCAATTATTGCCACAATGATAATGGAAAAAAAGATGACCCAAATCTTTCGCTTTTTATAGTTTAAAACATTTATTAAATTGTTCACTCTATGCAACACCGCCTTGTACTTGATTTCAATTAAATTAGATTCGATACCATTAAGTCATTGCTCCTTATTAGCCGCTAATGATCTTCACAAAGAATTCCCTATTTCTTGGCCCGTCAAATTCACAAAAGTAGATCCCCTGCCAGGTACCAAGCAGAAGTTTTCCATCCTGGATCAGCACGGTGCAGGAAGAGCCCATGAGAGAAGCCTTTACATGAGCGTGGGAATTCCCTTCAGAGTGTAAATATTCTCCCTGTACGGGACACATTTTGTCCAGAGCCAAAAGCATATCCCGCACAACATCCGGGTCAGCATTTTCATTTATAGTGACTCCTGCAGTTGTGTGGAGCACATAGATTACTGCAATACCGTCCTGGACATTGCTGTTTTTGACCTCATCGGCAACCTTATGGGTTATATCAATAAACTGCTGTGGTTTTGTGGTTTGAATTCTATTCGGCAATTTAGACAGATTGCCCATTGCTTAAATCTCCTTTATTTATAAGATACTCCTAATAAATATCTTAGCATATGTAAAAAGATTTTTATTATATACAATTGATATTTATTGAACCGCAATTTGCTTTTTACTATAATGTTTACGTCAATTTATTTTATCCTGGAGGGTTGGAAATGACTTGTAACAATACTATTAAATGCACTTGTACTTATACCTCATGTTCTCGTCGTGGCAAATGCTGCGAATGTGTTTCATATCACCGCAGAAGTGGAGAAGTACCGGGATGCTTCTTTTCCATATCGGCTGAAAAGACTTATGATAGGTCAATTGAGAATCTCTACAAGGATTATAAAAAGAATAGTTAACTCCCCTATTTATATCATATGGTGCCCTGTTTTATTTTTGTTTGGATTGTGGTACAATCAGCGCAGAAAAAAATCTATTTTTCGAAAGGTGACACAGATGAAACAGGAACGGCAGTATCCCAAAGTCATAATATCCCCCAAGGCGGAGCGCAGTGTCAAGAATGGACATCCTTGGATATACGGGGAAGAGATTCGTAAAACAGAGGGCGAGCCCCAAAACGGCGGGCTGGTGGATGTGTTTGCCGGAAACGCCTTTATGGGAACGGGCTTTTACAACAGTGCCAGTAAGATTACCGTTCGCCTTATTTCACGCAATGCCAACGATGTATTTGACGCTCGCTTTTGGCGCCGCCGTGTGGAGTATGCCGTTCATTACCGCAAAACCGTTATGCCTGGTGCAGACTTCGCCTGTTGCCGCCTGATTCATGGTGAGGCTGATCAGATGCCGGGGCTGACAGTGGACCGCTACGGCAGCATTCTGTCCGTACAGATAACCTGCCTCGGCATGGAACTCGTCAAGGATTCGGTTTACCGCGCCCTTTGGGATGTGCTTACCGAAATGGGTGAAACCGTCACCGGCATTTATGAGCGCAATGACATTGCCCTGCGTACACGGGAAGGGCTTCCGGAATATAAGGGCTGGTACCGGTCTGATAGCATACCTGCGCCGGAATCCGCCGTGACGGAGATATGTGAAAACGGTGTGAGATATCTGGTAGATGTGGAGAACGGGCAGAAGACCGGCTTTTTCCTGGACCAAAAGTATAACCGCGCCGCTGTAGCCCGGATTGCCAAGGATAAGCGGGTACTGGACTGCTTTACCCATACCGGCTCCTTCGGCCTTAATGCGGCGTTGGGCGGAGCAGAGCATGTGACCAGCGTGGATATCTCACAGTCAGCCATTGACATGGCAAAAGCAAATGCCGTACGCAACGGGCTGGACGGAAAAATGGCTTTTCTGTGCGAGGACGTGTTTGACCTGCTGACAAAGCTGGCAGACCGGAAATGTCGGGACTATGATTATATCATCCTTGACCCGCCGGCCTTTACCAAATCGCGCGAGACAGTACAGGCGGCTGCCCGCGGATATAAAGAGATTAACCTGAAGGCCATGAAGCTACTGCCCCGGGGTGGATATCTGGCCACTTGCAGTTGTAGCCACTTCATGACGGATGACTTATTCCGTAAAATGTTGGCAAGCGCTGCAAAGGATGCCTCCGTATCCCTCAGGCAGATTGAAGCCCGCCAGCAGGCCCCGGATCATCCCATCCTGTGGAATGTTCCGGAGACAGACTACCTTAAGTTTTATATCTTCCAGGTCGTATGACCTGTATTTCGCATAAACAGCTAACAAATTGTCTTTTGCGACTTTGTTATCCGGTGGCCAAAGCATTTTCGGTCAAGTGATGGGTCAAACTTTGCTTCTGGAAACACTCCTGGCTGAAAATGAAATTATGGAAATTATTCCGCCTGTAGAGCTTCAAGCACCTGTTTTATCCTCAATGCCTCAAGAATTAACTTCATACTCGGGTTTCTATGCCGACAACGCCGAAGTGATACAGATAAGTGTTGGAACTGACGGGAAAATTACCCAAACATCTTTATCTGATAAAAAACAGCCTGACGAAATATATATCTATACTGCAGAAGGTGTGTTTGTAAATGAAAATGGTAGCAATAAATTAAGATTTGTTGAAGAAGCAAACGGAAAAACCTATCTAGAAATTGAAAAAATCTTAAATATCCCCAATTTGGGACAAACGATACTTACTTGCTATTTTTATGAGAAAATTGAACCCAACAAGATAGATGATGAGAGCCAAGCTGCCTGGGAGGTAAGAAATGGAACTAAAATTCCCCATGCTCTGATATAATCTGCTATCCTTTTATGCTGTTCCTCCGTTGTATCAAGGATACCCTCTATTTTTTCATTTTCAGTTACGACAACACCGGAAAGATCGAAAACGATGTTGCTTTTATCCAGGTTTTTGTTTTTTTCGTATTCTTTAATAAAAGTTTCAATTATCTCTTCGGTTACCGTATCAAATCCTCCCCAACCTCCCAAGTGAGCTATTTGAAGCTTGAGTTCTGGAGTTTTGGCGATTACCTCGTTTATAAGTATCTCCGCGTCCTTTTTCCCAAAGGCGGGGTTATTGCTTCTAAAATGAAGCAGGATCGGTATTCCTCTTTTGGCAGAATGAGAAAAAAGCTCCTGTATTTTTTTCAAATGCTCTGGGTTAGTCAAATCAACGTCTGAATTGGTAAAATGAAGCTTTAGTCCTGGGAGCTTGAGCTCATCATAGCACCTGTCAACTTCTTTTATTGCATATTCCTTTAGAGGATTTACACTGAAAAAGCCTATTAATCTTTCGGGATACCTGGCACACTGAATGGCAAGATAATTATTTTCCTTCTTCACATCATAATACTCATCCGGTCCTTCGATTCCATCCTGTCCGAGAACATATGACCCTGATAATATAAAAGCCCTGTCCAGCTTTCCTTCATTCAACAGCGTAAGTATTCTTTCAGCAGAGAACTCTTCTATTTGATACTCAGATACTCGCCAACTTTATCGCTTTCGATTAGCTCTATGAAAATATCGGCCATCGGTTTGCTCATTAAGTGCATATGGTAATCAGTATAGATTATTTTCTCTGCCGCTGATGGATTATTGACAGGTTCTTCTACATAGCCGCATGCTGCCAAAGCTGTTAACAGTACAATTACAATTGCACATACTGTTGCCGTTTTTAATAATTTCATTTATATACCTATAACCCTCCTTACTTTAACTATAGTCCTCTCGAAAACTTCTAACGCTTTCGAAGTGTATGTTTATAGGTTTAACCATACTGTTGAAGATGGTGTCAGGGTTATTTTCAATAATTCCGACGTTCAACACTTGTTTTTTACAAAATAGTTGTGCTAATTATAACATAACAACTCTCTTTTTAGGATTCCTGATTTAGCAAAGATAAAATAAAACCCTCAGCGTACTGAAGGTTTTATTTGAACAGCAGATTATTACACCGCTTGCAGCGATCATTCTGTATGGGGTTCATCATGGAGCAGACATTGCAGTAGATGATACTGTCTTTGGATTTATCGTATTTTTCGTATGTACCAAACATAGGGTGATAGCGTATCCTGTCGCCAACAGAAAGATAATCGTACATATGCCGCCCGCTGTCAATTTCCACGATGGTCTTTTTCTTGCCCGCGTCAGTTTTGATGATCGTGTTATATTCCGTATAGGTTCGCCAGCTTTCGTCCTCGCCGCCTCTATGCTCGCGTTTCTCCTTGCTGTACTGATTGACGACCACACCCTCCCACATGGGCTGCTTGGTCCTTCGTAGCGCCAGCAGATTAGCGACCAACATAACAAGAGCAATACCAACACCGATGACAAGGGATTCTCCCAACGGGAAATCGTCCATCAGCAGGCCGGCAATAGGAAAGCCGATGAGCGGCACGAAAACCAAGATCCACATACAGCCAATGGCGAATTTTTTGTTTTCCTGTGCGGCGGCCAATATCTCCGGCGAATGATACCTGTCGGAAAAACCGACCAGCCCCATGCTGGCCTGCGGGGGCGCCGAAGATGCAGCCTGGCTTGATTCCACCGCTTCCGGAACTGTTTGCTTCACCGCTTTGCCGCAGTTGATGCAAAATTCAGCGCCGTCCGGCAACTCTGCTCCGCAGGCCGTACACACGCCGGGGACACCGGCCTGTATTTTCGCGCCACAGCTCGAACAGAAAGCCGCGCCTTCCGTCAGCTGGTTTCCGCAGTTATGACAAAACATCTCCGCATCACTCCTTGCTTCCCTTGCTTCCCTTGCTTCCCTTGCTTCCCTTGCTTCCCTTTTTTCCCTCTTTTCCCTTGCTTCACTCATTTGAGGCGCAACGGCTTTCCTCACCGCGCTTTTCTTCTTTTTCTTACCTCCGCTTGAGCGGATGACAAGCCGTAGTAAAAACAGGCAGCCGATGGGGGCGAAGATGTGATAGATGATCGCCCCCTCCTACAGAGCCGATCATTTTTTTTGTGCACTGATGTTGCCCCATATTTTGCCCGTGTGATCCTTCATCGCGGCTGTAAAGGAACTGCCGTCAGTAGCAAACTGGAAATCGGAGCCGGCAATATTCGCCTCGCCTGTCGATGACCGCACAAAATAGCTGCCATTGATGTAAGTGCTACCGGTTTCATCATTTGAGCAGACAATCTTATAGTAGGCGCCGTCACCAAAATTCTTTTCATAGCTGACTACCGTCGTCACCTTGATCTCTTTTCCCGTTTCCGTAACGTTCATGACACCTGTATAGGTTCCGGAATAGTCCGCCTTCTTTGTCTTTATGACAACGTCCATTTTGTTTTCGACAAAGGGCTTGAGGCTTCCTTTCAACCCAACCTTGCCGTCCTCCAGGTCCTTTTCAGTTTTGAAAAATTCGACCTTCATCGGGAAACCCGCCGTTTCGTGGGCACGGAGAGTGAACTTCATCTGTCCTTGCGCCTTGCTATCCAACTGGATCGTCCACTCTTTCGCTGTGGTCTTATTGGACAGTGGCACCAGCCTGGCATATGCGTTGGCCCATTTGGGCTTCTCACCGTCATAATCCTCCTTGAAGTTCAAGATGTATTCCGTATTTAGTTGCTCGGCCAGACGTTCATAATGCTTTTCCCGCTGAATGAGAGTATCAAAATACATATCACGGCTCAGAGACTCGAACATAACCTGAAGGTAATCATAGATCTCGGCTTTGAAATTATTTGATATTTTTTCTTGGTCGCTCTCCGACGGCCACGGATACTTGGACAGACTGCCGTTTTTGTCATAGGCGTCTATCCATGATTCCCAGTCGCTTCCGGCTACCTTCCAATACTCTTTAACATAGTTGTCAATCTCGCCCTTCATTTTGTCGAGCGCCGTCTGCGGGGCAGATTTGTTCTCTTGGTAAATCTTCTTAAAGATCTCGTACCAATCCTTGACCCTACGCTTGTTTTCGGGTCTTGCGTAGTAAGCGTCGTACATTCTCTTGGTGCTTTCGTACTTTGTGTTAATGGCAAAGTCCATCACATCGGTAAGCGCGATGTCGATCACTCCGACGCCGATATAGGCCACCTGAAAGGAATCCAGCAGGTATTTTCTAGACGACGCCAGATTCAAGCCCAGATTCAATACGGTTTTCATTCCGCTGATTGATGTTTCCTTGCTGGTCAGTCCGTTGCTGTAGGCGTCATAGGCGAACTGCGTACAGGAGGTGGCGATGCCTAAAACCGTCAACGCGTCACCAAACGGTTCGGTGATCAACTCATCATACGCACCTCCAAGCGTCAGGAGCGTAGGGATGTTTGTTTCTATGAACATTTCAAGCGAGTTGTTGGCATCGAGGAACGCCGCCACAACATCCTCCTGCCACGACGGGCCCTGCTCGACGTAGGTTTTGAGCAGTTCCTCCGCCTGCTTAGTTGTAATGTAAGCGGCGTAAGCGTTGATATCGGAAATGTATTCGCTGCGTTTTCTTTCGTTCGTGACCTTAAACACGCTATAGGTGGAAAGGTGGTCAGTAAGAATATGCACCTGGTTGGCTTCGGCATCCACTGTATATAAAACGTCCTCCCACTGACCGCTTTGCTCGTTGAAATATTTACCGCAGACTGAAAGCAACTCCTCGTTGGCATCAAGTCCCGCGTCGTCATAAGGGATGGTCAGCTCCACAACTCCCCCCGGCTGGCCGGAGGACAGCTTAAAATCGTAGGCGTAGATCTCCACGTCGTTGTCAATGGGAGCGGGCGTCACCTTTTGTATGGTCAGTTCCTCGCCAGCCTCCAGCAGACAGCCGAAGTCTATCTCCGCACCGTTCTCCGAAGCTATTACTGTCTGTCCTTCCTCCACCGTGAAGGTTTCAGCTTTCTGTGCGCTGGAGGAGTTTGCCTGATTGCCTTTTCTACAGCCGGTAAGCCCCGCCATTAAGGACAACAGCATAGCGGCTGCAAGCATAAGGGATAGTATTCTTCGTTTCATTACGCCAAGCTCCTTTCTGTCGGCTTACTCAACCGTAAATCTGAACCTCAAATCCGGCACTACATTGACAAAACCGGAATAATAGTGCATTGTAATCTCGCTTTTGTCGGCCTGCCGCTGATAGACCATCCAGCCACCAGTGGATTCGCCGGGGGCAAGCTCTACATCCTCCATATACCGCTCGTTCCTGTCAGCCACATCCGACATCACCTGTGAATTCTCCTCCGATTTCATGTCGCTGTCATCCCCGGTGGGCCCTTCCTCATAGATGATGTAGATATCCTTCTTGTCCGGGGAATCTATCGGTTCGTCGGAGACATTTGTGAAGGTAAACCAGACCTTCACATATTCAAATCCGTCCTTCGGCCTTGAAAGCATACCTGTATAATCGAAAGGCTCCGCCCCGTCAATGGTGATAGAAAGCCGGTTTACCTGAGCTGCTTCTCCGATACCGTAATACCTGTTTTCATCCGCATCCACCTCGCCGGATGCTGCATTGCCCGACTCGGCGGGCGCGGAACTTTCGCCCGGAGCCTTCCCGCCACCCTCTCCGCCGCAGCCGACCAGGGTAAATACTAAAGCCAATGATAACAATAAAACAATAACCTTTTTCATCGCATTACCTCCCTATTCTTTTTCTCTTAGTAACTACCGGTAAAAGCTGAGGCGCTTATTTATCTTTTTTAAATGCCTCATCAAGGATCGGGTCGACAACCTCCTTTCCCAAAGCAGTTTCGGTAACCTTGGTTGCAGCCTTGCCGCTTAAGCTAGACGCGGCATCCTCCACACCGTCACTGACAGCCCCTACGGCAGCATTCACAGCTCCTTTCGCCAGTCCTTCCGCCGTTGCCCGCGTAATGTCTTCGCCATCATTGACAGCTCCGGCGATTTCGCCGGCAACAGTGCCCCCCATAGTAGTAACCGCCTTGCCAATCCCCGCGTCCATCATCGTAGTCGCGGCTTCCGTGCCGCCCTTGATTGCGCCCTCGATGACAGTACCGGTGCTCAAGCCCTTTTCGGCCACGGTCGAGCCAATATTTTTAATCCCTTTATAAGTGGCGGACACAACCTTTCCGCCGGGAACAAGCGCCTCACCGGCAGACATGGCGTAATCGGCCATATCCACCGTCGCTTCCAAAACATCGACGGCCATATCCCTACGCTGCGCATATTCGTGCATCTTCTGCCGGTACTCCTCGTCTCTTTCCAGGCGGCGCTCCAGTTCAGCTCTGACTTCCTTTTCGCTGGCACCGCTCATCCCCAGCTCGGTGGCAATGCGCTCAATTTTTTCCTTGCGGGCCCGCTCCTGCCGTTCCCGTTGCAAATCCTCCTCAAGCTGAAGGCTCTCCTCACTGCGCTCCTGATTGCGCTGGCGATCCTCACTGACATTTTGTCTGAACTGGGCTTCGTCCTGCCGGATAGTGTCGGCATTGCCCGCACGATGCTCAAGCTGTTCGGAAAGCTCCTCTGGCGTGTATGTAGCGCCGCTGACGGGATTGGTATAGGTGCCGTCGCCGTTTTTGACATAGGTGCGCTTTTGCCCGTTTACAGGGTCGGTGGCTTCAATATCTCCGTCACCGTCAAAGCGCAGCCAACGACTCAGGCCATCGCCCGCAGGCGTTAGACCGGGCGCACCGCCTGTCCCCGTAGGCATTGGAGCGGGTGCGCCGCCTGCCCCCACAGGCACAGTCGGGATAAAACCGCCCGTATTCCCAAACAGGATGGACAGTAAAATTGCAAGAATGCTGATGGTAACGGTGGTCAGCGGACCGGTGGGTTCATCATTGCGCGGGGAGTCTGAGCCACCTGAGCTTAGGCTGATCCATCCGTCCCCATCAGACAATTTACCAAGCTGTACCTCATCCACTCGAAATTTAACCCGTACATTACTGCTGTTGTACGTCTCTGCCTCCACAGCGTTTTTCATCGCAAAGACGGCGGTCAGCATCATGTTGCCTGTTTCATCGATCGCACATTGCATACGTTCCTTAAATTCCGTTTCGGAAAGAATGTGATGGTATTGTTCTTCGATAAACGTTTCGTCGGAGGCTAAATTGCGGTGGTGACCGGAAACCTTCGCGTCCCCCTTGGCGGTAAAGCTGACCGTAAACGGCGAGCTAAGACTAGAAAAACCCCTGCTGTACGAATAGGTCAAATCCTGTAGCGTCAGCTGATAGCTATAGGAAAAAGAACCATATTCCGTGCTGACGCCGCTTTCACTTTCATTTAATTGGAGGGTAATCGGTTTGCTGCTCAGCAAAACCTGTTCGCCCCTCTGACTTAAGGTCTGCTGAAAAGAGTCGGGAAGGCTTATTCGATGCGCCAACACCGCAATTGAGCCGATCGACACATCGACCAAGGTTGCCTTGACCTTAATCGGATAGAGATCAGTTTCGGAATCGCCAATTGCTCCCCCGACTGATCCTCCCGCCATACCCCAGTCAATAAACTTCTCCAGACCGTACAGTTCAAAAAACTCCTCTTTGGTCAGCCAATCTCCTGCTTTATATCTGCGAGCCGCTTCTGCAGGCTGTGGCAGCAATATGGATATAAGCGTAACAATAATCAGTACAACTACCGCGGTTTTTGCCTTTTTCATGCCGTAGCCACCTCCTTTTTGCCTTTTGAGACAATTATCAAAGCAGCAATCAGTAGGAGCGTTCCCAGCCACGCACACCAGCGCAGCCCCATAGCCGACAGCGTCACGCCGAGGGCAAAGCCCAGCGTCATGCCGCTGATGCAGCGCGTGACCCCTATGTAGGACGGCGTTCTACCCTTGGAAAGACTGTTTGCAACCGAAAAAGCAAGCCCCCATAAAAAGCCGCCCTGTCTGCCAATGTTTTGCAGCAGCATGACAAAGGCGATAATACCCACCATGCTGTTTTGCAGCGACTGGGTGCTATTCATAAAAGCGTAAAGCAGCAGAGATATGCCTACTCCGCCCAAAAGGGGGGCAACAGCGCTTATGCTCTGAACGGCAAGTCCACCGAAAAAGCCCTTGATACCGCCGCCTATCCCCGAAAACGGCGCTTTTTTCTGAAACAGCGGCACAATAGCGACGTTCAGAAAGGCTGCGACCACCACCTTACCGAGAATTCCACCCACAGCGCTGAGAACGCCGCCGAACATCCCGCCCTGTGCAAAGGTAAGGAAGCTAAGAATGCGTACCGGAAGCGGATTGATTCCGAAAGAACCCAGCAACGCAAGCACCAGCCAGACCAGCCCCAACACAATCGTCGGCAGCATCTGTTTGGGATTTTTCAACACCGTTAGCGACTGACGGATATATGCGCTGATGAATTCTCCCACACCCATCGGACTGTGCTGTACAGCATCATCCGAAGCCTGATTTATTGGCGGCTTCTTCTTTCTACTGTTCATTGTTTTCGAAATACCCATAATACTCACTCCTTCTTTCATTAATCACTCGCTTTTGGTGCGTTACCATCCAGTGATATCTGCCGTCACGCCGGTTTCGCGAAGCAGCTTTTGTGCCGCATCCAATACCGCCTGCTTTTGGGTCATGCCGTGCAGCAACTCTACCCGCATGGTCTGAGCTGCATCGCCAAAGGTCAGGTACATCCGTTCCTGATCAATATGGGCGGTGTGCAGCCGCACGCCATGTATCCCGTCGAGACCCCACCGGTAAATTTCGCTGCCGATGAGGATACCAAAGGTAGATACTACGGTTTCCTCAGTATCTTTTTTCATTTGGTGTCCCGGTATGGAGATGAGAGCAGATGGCACCGCAAGGATGCGGTTATCCCAAATGAGTGTTGCGTCATAGAGCAAACGGCTCTGCCTCACCAATAACAGGAGAGAAATAAGGCTGATAGCTCCAAAGGCGAAAACCGCTTCTAACATGAATGTTGCACCGAGCCACACCGCCAAACAAATACTGGCTGCCAACAATAAGGCATATCCATTGCGTCGTTTGCGGATTGATTCCATTTGCATACCATACCTCCTCCAGTATAGAGTTTAGGGAAAGATGCCTGCAAAAGCATCGTTCAAAAGGATGAATATGCAGAAAAAAGCCTCTCATACTTTAGTATGAGAGGCCAGTTAAGCCCTGTGTTTATGTGGTTTTCATGTGTCATTCAACCCTTTGATTCTTCAGCAGGCTGCTGATGAGTTCTGCCCGACTACCTACATCATATTTTGAAAAAATATTCCTTGCATGTGTTTTTACAGTACTCTCACTGATAAACAAAGCCCCGGCAATTTCGCGGTTGGATTTGCCAGAAAGGATCAGTTGCAATACCTCCTGCTCCCGGACGGTCAGCGGGTTAATAGTTTTAATTTGACGAACAATGTCCGTTTGCTGTGACTGACTCATATTGTCATAAGCGGCAAGGTAGGCATGGCTTTTCAATAGTAAAACAAGCTGGTTGTTCAGCGGCGGCAGCATAACCAAGGTAACGCAAACCACAGTAAGGGCTATCACCGCAAGCTCTGCGCTGGGAAGCCCAATAGATGTTACGGTCATGCCCAAGACGCTTCCGCAAAGGACGCCGAGTACATTGGCGGAAAGTCCAAGGCCAAAGGTTTGTGCCGGGTTGTGACTATAATCCAGCATTTCTCCAAGGATGCTCCACCAAAACAAATCAAAAATACCGCAAGCTCCAAGCATCAGCGTATCCACAATCAGATAATCGGTAGTGTTTCGCCCTAACAGCATAAAGCTGATGAACGCTCCTATAATCATTGCCATTCCGATATACAAAATTCTGGAACGCTTTGCTTTCATAGGTAGATTGCGCATAATAGCAAGCGCCACGATATAAGGCACAGCCCAATACCAACTCACCAGCCCCGTCAGATGGTCAAAGGCAGGGTTGATGACCTGATACATTAGTCCAGAATTAATTGTGATGATAAAGACAAAAAGACACAGCAGTATTAATGGGTTATTAATGCCACCATGGGTTTTGTTTAAGAATGTTTTATTCTGCTCATTTTCCTGCCCCACCGGCAGCACCCAAATAAAGGCTATCCCAATCACAAGGCAAAGCATAGCAAGACTTAGCCCGATAAACGGTGAGCGATTCATGGCAACCACGTTGACTGCAATCATCAAAAGATTGGAATAAATTAAAACATCTGCGCAGGACTTAATGCGTTCGTTCTTGGGCGTAAAAGCACTGAGGAAAAATCCCCATGCTGCCACCGCGCAGCCGCTAAAGTATCCGCTGATAATCAGTCCGCCCAACCATAGAGAGGAGGGAGCAAAAAAGAAGGGGACGGTAGCGACTAAGCATAAGCTCATACCACCGAGCATCATATTTTTGGCGCCCCCTAGGAATTTGACAAACAGGCTACAGCTAAAAAGCCCTGCAAAATGTGCGATAATTGCAGCCAGTATGTAAAAATCGGCGTCTGTTCCACGCAGATCCAGCAGGCTATACAACACCTGCCCCTCAAACAGGAAGGAGAGCAGATACGCAAATGAAAATGAAAATGCCGCAATAGAAAGCCTGCGGGGATTTAATAATTTATGGCCGTTCATTTTATATCCTCCAGCTCAACGAAGGTTCTGTCTTTTTTAACCCATTCGTCTATATCAGCGGTTTTGAAACGCCAGAGCTTTCCCACCTTGGATGCAGGCATACCACGCTGATCAATCCAACGCATGACCGTGTGGCGCTTAACGCCAAGATAGTCGCAAACTTCTTGCAGCGATATCCATCTGTCGTTATGTATTGTTTCAGGCATAGATGCGACTTCACTTTGATAAATTCGCACAAATATCCTAATTGATCGTTATTGAAAATTATAGCACAATAATGTCAAAATCACAGCTACTATTTGTTGTTTTATGTAATATCGGGTAGTATTGTACATGTTTATGTACTGTGGGTACGACATAAGGCCTATCCATAATCAATACCTAGCTACCTGCACTAAACAGGATGGTAATCCTGGTAACAATGCCAATCCCCCCCATTTTTGCATCACCTAAAGAAAAAAGCCAGAGAATTAGGGTGCAATAACGCACTTTAATTCTCCGGCAATATCTGTTTTTCTATAGTTATTAAAAGGGGGCTAAAATCATGTATTTTTAACCCCCTTTTTTGGTCTTTTGTTATCCTTAAACCACTACATGTAGTGGTTTAACCCTATTTACCGTCTTTCAAACCACTTCGCTGCATCAGAATCACGCACTCCACATGGGACGAGTTGATGGCATTGATGTCTGTGAGCCATTTTAGAAACCATCTGTACGTGGGAACATGTCAATGGGTTTTGGGCTGATTTCTATAAAATCGTCGTTCGAGGGAACATATCGATAACAATAATAGCTCGATTTCCTCTCGACACTTAAAATATACATAGTTCTTATTTATAAAGAATATTTTCAAAAAACTCTACTGCATATCGTCTTTTGATTATGTCATGATGCTTCTGATTATAATAATTACACAAGCAACTATAACACGCTGAGTCACCATTACTGTCTTCACCACAATGACATTGTTTTACAATTTCAAGCGATTTCATTAACATGTTCTTAAGTTGGGCTTCATCAGCTTCACCAATTCTTCTGACATGCCCAGCTCCTCCGGGTACTGTATCAAACAGTATAAAATTGGTTTCCCAAACGCCACTGTCTAGTCTATTGTAATGAAGTGTACCTGAAATATCATTGCGCTCTATACCAAGGTATTGGCTAACGCCTTCAAGCAATGCATATACAACTGACAAAGCCTTCTCTTTTTCCAAATAACAGCTCAACGATATATAAGCTACGTCAGTTTTAAATTTGTGCCCTAATGTTCTTCTATAGAGTTTCTTATTTATGCATGACCTGCCGTATGGATTGTTATGATATTCTTTATCAATGATAAAGCCTTCTTCTTTATGCTTTTCATCAACTTTGGCATACCCGCAAGCATCACATACAAAGAAATTTGATGTGTTGATCACAACCAATTCGTCATTTGATGTTGATTTAATCTTGATTATATGGTTGTTGATCCTTAATTCCTTGTTTTCATTTTCAACAGTTTCCTTTTTATCCCCAATATAGTATATTTCCCCTCTGTAAGTGCGTTCAGGTTTCTTCGTTGTAGATTTATTAATCTGTGGACTGATAATAAAGCCATACTCAGGAATAATGAAGGTATTATACTTGTAGACTACTTCACCGCATATTTCACATTTACCTATAAACTTATTTTCATCTTCAGAAATATGCCGCTTAATATTCAAGTGCCCACACTGCTTGTTTGAGCAAACGCCAAAATCAAACAAATCCCATATCTTGTTTTGCCCCGTTGGTCGCTTAATAAATTGACTTTTATAGATATCTCCGTCAGCAATAACCTCTGATCCCGGCGCATACTCGGATATAGCAATCATTAAATCTCTCTGCAACCTCAGTTTTGATGACTTTCCAAAACTATTGCTTAGTGCATTTTTATCAAATGACGTAACCAATTCAACAGTATCAACCGGGAATCCATACTTGGGTATGATATTTTTCTTAGATAAAAATGCAAGTATGTTCTCATTTTTTATTTTTTCAGTATAATCATCAATTTTCTTAATNTAATCTCCAACAGAATCACCTTGAACAGCTTTTTCAAGCGCTTCTTTTCGAAGTTTAGTAAGTTCTTCTAATTCAGTTATATATTCACTATGAACTTTTTCTAAGATTCCATCTTCTGAAATCAGTTCTTTTAACCAGTTTGTTATCTTGCCTTTAAGCTCGACAGGCACAAATTCATATATATAATCTTTAACTTTTCTAGGCAGTTCCTTGATGTAACTAAGTAAGGCTTCGTAATTTCCGGCATCAAAGAATGTGCCCACATCTTTATATGCCCCTGAATAAGTCCTCCAATATGAGGCAATAATTGCAGCATTCATATGACGTTTTACGATCTTTTCGTTTTCTGTTTTAAACTTAGGCGGATATATTTTCCCCTTAATCATTTTCACAGGCGCATTGAAATAAGTCAGATCATGAGAAGACAATCTGCAAAATGTAAGAGAATAGGCAACAGAATCTTTTCTTCGTCCTGCACGTCCTGCTCTCTGTGCATAGTTGGCAGGTGAAGGTGGCATGTTTTTCATGAACACTGTTTCCAATTCTCCAACATCAACCCCCATCTCAAAGGTCGTGGAGCAGCTCAATACGTTGATATCTTTTTTGACAAACATTTCTTGATATTTCTTAGCAGTATCCGGACTTAATTGAGCAGTATGTTCTTTTACTTTCATCGGGAAAATATCAAGTTCTAAATACTGTTTTCTGTAATGATTGTTAGCAAAATCCACTTCGAAATCGCATTCTTTAAGCTTCCCATCACAGCGATTTGCAGGGCATACATTCCCAATATTGTTGGCAGTTAATTTTCCACACTTGCTGCAAATATACCACTTAATCTCATGTGAAAATGAAGTTCTAATTTTAAATCTAGATATGTCCATTACATATTGATCAGGTGCTTTTGCTATTAATCCGCCTCTTGAGATAAATACGCCATCCCAGATCTTTTCAAGGTATTTATTTATCTCTTCTTTGTCGTCCGTTCTCAATGTTTTTTTAATATAGTCAAACCTGACATTAGCATTGTTTGATGAAATCCATGATTTCCTATAGCTTTTCTTGTTCTCATCTTTGCACAAAAACTTTGACATTGTTGACTCAATGCCTTTGTAAATGTAATACTCTTTATCCGCTTTAAGCATATCCTTAGCATACGGAAAATCAAACATACAATCCCTTTTGAAGCTGTTTGCCAATACCTTTTGCAGCGTAGTAGCATCATTTCCTTTAAATGCCCCAATTTGCGGTAGCACTGCAGCCTGATAATCAAACAGGATCAATCCAATGTTCTCTAAACTGTTTCTATCATTGCTCGAGATTTCATATAAAATTGTCTTCCACGCTTCCTTAAGTGATGAGTCAGGCTCAACAATCTGATACTGCTCTAAAAGGCCCGCTAATTTCTTAGCAGCTGCATTAATCTCTATTCCATCTGTCGATGAGTATTCTCCGATTTCTTTTAATGCTTCTATGAACAATCTCCTTCTAAGAATGTTGTTATAGGTGAAATCAAAATAACTTGCAAAATACGCTGCTTCTTGCCTGCTATCAGAAAAAACAAGTAATTGCTTTTCAACCCTTTTAGTGAGGATATCCTTAACAGATAAACTACCACTTTCACCAAAGAAATCGTCATCAATCTCATGCACCGTTTCTAGTACTTCTACAGTCTGTGCAGGAATTTCTTCATATAGGCTAGATCCGATAACGCTTGCTGCAGCTTCCTGGCCTAAATAAAAGCCTCTTAGAACTGTTCCTTGTGTATTTATCAGTCCACATGCTGCACATTTATTTAATACTTTGTTTTTAGGTACCAGTTCGATTACTTTTACGATATGTTCTTGACCGCAATCGCACATGCATCCATTAACAATATTTGCTTTTTCAATCTTCCCGCATTTGCCACAAAGGTTGAATACATTTTCCTCCTCTTCATCTTCAATGGCATCTTCATCAACGAACAATTCATCATTTACATCATTAACAANCATATAGAAATCATTGATGCCTATATTTTCGTATTCCTTCTTCTGAACCAAATACGAATCCTCAATTTTAGCTTCTAGATAAATATGCCCACAATACTGGCACACGGATATCTTATAACTCTTAAATTCTTTGCCCCCAATGTAGGCTTTATCTCTCGGGGTAATTGATAATTCCTTATTTTTACCAAAAACAACATAAGCTCCTTCAAGTGCCCGTATAAACATATGGTATCTGGCATCAAGGAGCATGATATTTTTCTTTTCAGCTTTTCTGGCAATAGAAACAAAAGCCACCACGTCCATTTCGTTGACTTTCATCTCTTCAGATATTTTCTTTATAGTGACCGGTTCATTTTTCAGAACTTCTCTCATTCTGTAATAAAAGCGGTCCTGAACCAAGAAGTCATATAACAACTCTTGAACGTTATCTGCCGCACTCGTAAAAGTACTATCATAGGATTGGATCAGTGTCCTTATTTCATTTATCGATACGCTTTTATCAATTAGTTGATTAATCTTGTAATAAATGTCACTCGGATATTCTTTAGCATCATTTGAATTGAAGTCCGAAAATCTAAAAGCCCTTACAATGCTCTTCTCATCAAAAGCGACACCAGTACAAAGTCTTGAAGCAAAATCACATATTTCTTTATTGTCTTTCTCGTCTCCAAGTGTGGCACTTGTAAGAATAAATTGGATATGTTCTCTAGTGGTCAATGTATTTTTCAGTCTTCTGAGCAGCATTGATACTTCTATACCTGTTGCTCCGGTATAGGTATGTGCTTCATCTAGTACAATGAATTTCCACTCATTGGAGTTCTCTCCGTGAAAAAAAACATTGTCTGCTGGTCTGAGCAGCAAATACTCCAGCATAGCATAGTTCGTAATTAAGATATGAGGTGGTCTTTCCTTCATTTGATTTCTTGATATTCTTTCATTTGGCAGTGGTTTTTGCCAGCTATTCAAAGACATATATTTTGACAAAGCATCTTTATCTTCTTTTTCTGTTTCACCTGTATATGAACCAAAAGTGATGCTTGGATAATTAGCAAGCAGCTCTCTCATTCTTTTCATTTGATCATTAGCAAGGGCATTCATCGGATAAATAATCAATGCTCTTACACCATCGTTTAATGCGCCGCGTTCCTTCTGTTCCATTAAATAATTAATTACAGGCAAAAGGAAAGATTCCGTCTTACCTGAACCTGTACCTGTCGTGACAATAAGATTTCGACCTTCTTTTATTTTTCGAATGGACAATTCTTGATGCTTATATAATGACCTTGTCAACAGATTCCTTTTGTCACGATAGAGCTCGACAAATTCTCTGCTTAATACTCCTTCATCAATCAACTGGTTTACGCTTCTTCCAAATTCAAAGGAATCCGAGAAATCTAAATAGGGACCTTTGGCAAAAAAATCTTTTTTCTGAAGATAACTTCTAAATTGCTTCATGTATTCTTTGTCATCAATATAGAATGTTGTTTCAATATACCTAAGGTATTTCTTAATGATGTTTTCTGATGCAATCAATGGATTTAAGCCCATATTTGCCACCTCACTTTACAATTTCTAATTCTACTGCATCGATCAATTTATACCGTTCTGCGTTTTTCTCTACTTCTCGAGGATTGACATACTTGGTTTTAACATCATAAATCAGTCCATCCCCATCTTTGTCAACTATTTCAAACGTCAGCTTGTCCATTCCAATATAAATCGGTTTAACAAGAAATGGATTTAAATCCGTAAAATACCATTCCCTTTCTTTTTTCGTATACCTGTCCCGAATAAAATACATTCCAGTTGCCTGGTAAAAGCCTCTTCTTTTCGAGAACTTTATGTCTTTCAGATAGAAATTGGACAGCTCATATTTATCTTCATCGCTGATACAAAACGTCCCTTTGAGCAGTTTATTCTTAGTATATACAATAATCGGATCACCTACGATGAAGGTTTCATGAACCAATACGTTCTTTTCTGTATCCCCTCCAAAGAAATCATCCTCTACCAATTGATAAATAACAATTTCATGTTCGCTGTAGTAAAGTTCAATATTTCGATCCATAAGCTGTTCATTATCATGTATTGTATAATGCTTTATTACTTTATTGGTTGGTGAATAGATGACATCAACATGAAGGTCCCCTCTCCCGATGTATTTCCATTGTGCATATAACCCTTGTATCAAGTCATTTCTGTCATAGTAGGATACAGAAAAATCTTTTATTAACGGCTTAAAGTGAATTTCCGTTATTCGTTCTTCTTCCCCATTTATCAAAACACCCAGCGTTATAGGCTCCTGATTTCTAATTTGGAAAAGATGCTCGATTGAGTATCTATATTCATCCCCAATTTTTTTGCCTTGAATTTTCTCACATGATGTTCCGGTAATGATATAGAGCGGTGATGAAAGGTGGTTAGGATACTTAATATACAGTTTTTTTTCATCTACATCTTCCCACCATATATTATCACATCTGGCTGACGCCGAACACAAACTGCCTAATCTCCATCTTAAAACTGGCACGTCTATTTGCATCTGATAGATACTAGCATTGAACTCAAACTTAATTTTAAAGCAATCATTTAATTTAAGATTCACTTTAAGAGGTATTATAGTATCATAAAACTCAATATCCTCAGCTTCTAATTTAATTATTTCGGCCTTTTTTTCTTTATAATAATAATTTTGATTAAATTCATACTGCAATGACTTGAGAATAAAAATGTTCTCTTCAATATAAATTCTATTACTGCCTTTTTCTCGTATAACAAGCTGTGCCGGATTATTTTCCATAATTACTCGTTCATCTAAACGAATAACTCCCAGTTCGTCACCGCTACCATCAGAAATCAATTTCATTTCAAATTCAGCAATATCACCTAAAGTGAAATTCTTATTGTTAATCGTAATGATATAATCATTGATCCCTTTTTTATAAGGAACCCTCAATCGTATTTCCGGAATGTTTGAATAAACATTAAAGCATTTTTTAAAAGCATCTTTAATAATCACACCGTAATACTTGCGCTTGGTACAAATCTCATTTCTTATTGCTGCGACATCAGTTGACAGGACTTTATCGCTGATTAATAATAGGGATTCTTCATTTAGAAATACGGTCGATATCCTATAATTGGCCATATATGAAACGTCAATCTGAGCATCATCCGACAGCACTTCGCATTCAGCATAAGTAATGACTTTAACCGTATCATCAGTTAATTGTTTAGGTCGAATTTCATTCCCATCAAGGTCAAAGATAATGAAATCTCTAAATAACGCATCTCCTGATGTATAAATAACTTCATGCCCGCTAACTAGACGGAATGACAGCTCAGAATAAAAAGCAGGTAAGCAAACCACTACTTGCTCTGACTTAAAGAATAAACGGCTTTTGGTTAGTAACACCTTTTCTCTGTGAATCACAGAATTAGTATTAAGAACCTCTAAGAAAATGTCATTTTCAATATAATCTGAATCAATAATTTGCTTTGGTATTTGTAAATACAATTTTCCTTGTTCGTAGTAATATTGAGCTTTTTGGAATTTCTTAACTCGCTCAGCACCATGTTTTCTATTTGACGACCTGCAAAATCTCTCTTTTACTATGTAACTATAATGTTCAAAGTACGTGTCAAAGCGATCATTCTCTAGGTACTCAATAAAATCACCATAGTTTGATTGGTTTATATAATAGAGTAGCCTTTCAATAATCGGTGCTACTACACTTGCAGCATTTACAAAGGCAATTCTAAATGCCTTTGGTAACTGTTGATTAGCAATTGTCATTTTGGATCCTTGAACAATCAGACTTATATCATCATCTTCAAGATATTTTGAAAATAATCGATGCATATACTGAATGAGTTCTTCAACCTCTGCATCAATATAATCTTCTTCCAAATCTCTAAAGTATAAATCATGCAGAAACTCAAAAAACTTTGCCATACTTGCATTGGGGAGAATAGCATGAGTAAGAATCGAGGTTACATAGCCTTTGTTCTTATTTCCGACATGAAAATATAAACCATTCTTTTCACAAAACTCTTCAAATGATTTTTTCCCTATTTTCATTGCTTCAGCTTCATCTAAGTCTAACCTTGTCGCAAATTCATTCCAAAACTGTCCATTTTGAAATTCTCGAATCGCGAAAAGAACCAATGAAATAGAAATAATTGCTGATTTTTCATTTCTTAAAACATATGTTTCTTTTTTGATTAAAGCTCCAGTAAAATTAAGTAACTCATAGTATGAATCTTCATTTACATCGATGAGCCCTATTAAAAATTCTGCTTTGTAATTTTTCATTCCATTATTCAGGTTTTCAAGCACCTTATTAATGCACTCAGGTTTTACCATTTACACTCATCCCCATAAATATCTAAAACAAAGTCACAGGATATCCAACTTTAATATATAACTTGTTATTAGGTTGATATATATAATTCTATTATTTATATTTAAAGATCATCTTTTCAGTTTAATAAAATTACCTGGCAATGCTTCAAACATATCCGGGTAATGCCCACACCTTGCCCTAATCTGAGTATACTGTGCTTTCTTACCGTTTTTCTGCAAATACAGCCTACGTTTGAATATTTCATCAGCTAGCTCAGATGCATGCATAGTTTTGTTTTCAACCTCTGATAAAACTATTTTCATAGCTTCCTGAAGTGTATAGTTAGCATGCTTGTCTGTGACGTTTTCAGCAACTATGCTCTCATCATCGTATTTCAGCACAATATAAGCAGGCTTATTATCTTTAAGAAGAACGACTTTTCCGTTCTTTTCTACTACTGAAAAAACATGTTCCAGATCAGTTCGTAATAAATCAAAGGGTATTAAACTATCTATTTTTACGTCCATACTTTTCACCTCGACCGACTAGGTTTGTTACCATGATTATACATCTGATTAACCACTTTGTCTATATAATTGTTCATATATTTGTATAAATAAGAAGACCGCCAATTGAGGTGTAACCCTTTGATTGGCGGTCAATCATAACTTTACATCTTAACGTCGAGTTCAACTCCTGACCTAAATTCGACAGTTAGTTTTTCATCAAATACTGTTATCTTTTCAATAAGCCTTCTTACTAACTGCTCATCATATTCTTGTAATTCAACAGACTGGTCATGTATAAACTTCATCATTTCTTCTATACGTTCCCGCTTGCCTTCACGCTCAGCATTCTCGGCCAGTATGTTCTGCTTGAGTTC
>JGI24709J26583_10001052_pt1 | contig 23401 bp, 18 predicted proteins | sample BioPla2DNA1_FD_26583 | JGI IMG/M metagenome (IMG submission 26583) | reverse complement strand
ACCATAAATAGATTATAGTATAAAATATAAAGAAAGGAATGTATACTCACTTAAATTACTATAATCATAAATAGAGTATACAAGAAAAAGTAGATGATTCCGACACCTCATATTGAATTAAAAGATAAGGATAAAATTGCAAAAGTAGTATTAATGCCAGGAGATCCACTAAGAGCGAAGTGGATTGCTGAAACATATTTAACTGATGTTGTTCAAATTAACGGCGTTAGAAATATGTTTGGATTTACCGGAAAATTTGGTAAAAAGAAAGTAACTGTAATGGGTTCAGGTATGGGCATGCCAAGTATTGGTATTTATTCATATGAACTATTTGCCTTCTACGGTGTAGAAAAAATCATTAGAGTTGGATCAGCTGGAGCATATAGCCCAGATTTAAAATTATATGATGTCGTTTTAGCATCAGCAGCTTGGAGTGAATCAAGCTATGCTAAAACTATGGGAGTTACTAACCGTTCATTAATTAGACCAACTCAATCATTAAATAATCGAATTTTAAGAAGTGCCGAAAAATTAGGAGTTCCGGTTCATGAAGCAGTTATTCACTCATCAGATGTGTTTTATCGAATGAAACCAGAAGAGTATAAAGAAATTTATGAAAAACATGGTGCTGTCTGTGTGGAAATGGAATCATTTGCCCTATTTGCCAATGCGAGAGCACTTGGTAAAAAAGCGGCATGTATTCTAACTATTTCTGACTCTTTAGTAACTCATGAGGCAACTTCGTCAGAAGCAAGACAAACTTCATTTAACAAAATGATTGAAGTTGTCTTAAATAGTTTATAATCATTTAGAACAAAACCAAACTTTTTATTACAATTCTAAGGCTAGGAATTTCCTAGCCTTTTTTTATTTTTAAACTTTATGAAATTATTATAATTTTAAAGATTTCATGAAATAAAATGATCCTTCTTGGCAACTATGTTATTTCCTTTTTATTTAATATAATCCATATGAAAGGAGGATTTATGTTTAACCAAGTCTCATTAGTAGGAAGATTAGTTCAAGACCCAGAGATTAAAATATTAGATAGTGGCAAAAAAGTTTCTGAAGTAACATTAGCTGTTCGTAGGGCGTTTAAAAATATGGATGGTGAATATGATACTGACTTTATTAGAGTTACTCTCTGGGAAGGCTTAGCAGAAACTGTCACTAGTTATATGCAAAAAGGCACCTTGGTTTTAGTAATCGGTCGTGCTCAAATTAGAAGGTATGATATTAGTGAAGAAAGGTATTTAAATATTATCGAAATCGTTGCCGAACGCGTCACATTCTTATCAAATCCTTTACGAAAAGAAGATGAATCCCGTCTTGATGATGAAAGCTCATTTTGAGCTTTCTTTTTTAAATAACTTTTCAAATGATAAATCTACTTATATTTGATACAATATAAGTAAGGATGTGACTAACTATGAAAATAGATTTCAAAAATGAAGTGTTAAAACGAAAAGAAGATTTTTTAAAAGATTTAAAAACTCTTATTAGTATAAATTCAGAATTAACGACCTATGACCCAAAAAGAATTGGCGCTCCTTTTGGTAAAGGAAATCAAGAAGTTTTAGAAGCGATGTTAAATATTGCTAAAAAAGATGGGTTTAAAGTTTTAAATGTAGACGGGTTTGCTGGACATATTGAACATGGTAATCAAAAAGATTTTGTCGCTATTTTAGGACATTTAGATGTTGTTCCAGCGGGAAGTGATTGGACTTATCCACCATATGATTTAACGATTGTTGATAAAAAATTATATGGCCGCGGCGTTGAAGATGACAAAGGCCCAACACTAGCGGCATATTATGCGATGAAAATCTTAAAAGAACTTAAAGTGCCACTATCAAAAAGAGTTAAATTAATTGTTGGGGTTGATGAAGAATCAGGCTCACGTTGTATGAGGCATTATTTAAAAAAACATCCGGAAGTTCCAGTATCAGGATTTGTTCCTGATGCTGATTTTCCACTCATTTATGCGGAAAAAGGAATCGTAAGAATTGACATTTCTGGATATTTTAAAGATGAATTAATTTTATCAGCTGATGCTGGATTACGAGCTAATATGGTTCCTGATTCAATTAAAGTTATCTTAAAAGGTAATTTAGTTGATCAAATTAAATCAGTTGATAAGACGCTATCACCAACTTTAGAAAATGGCAATACTTTATTAAGAGTAAGTGGTAAAAGCGCTCATGGCTCAACTCCTGAACTAGGTGAAAATGCCGTCTTTAATTTAGTTAAATTGATTAAAAAATTAGGGTTAAATAGTTTACTAGTAGAGATGTTAGATAAATTCTTTGTTGATGATACCAAAGGCGCTAATTTAGGTATTAATCGCACTTGCCCTGAAACTGGCGATTTATCATTAAACTTGGGTATTTTAAAATATGATGGGAATGATTTATTAATCACTTTAGATATTAGATATCCAAAAGGAATTACTTTTGAAGAAATCGTAGTTAGAATTAACCGCAAAGTCGAAGTATATAAAGTATCGGTTTCAAGATCAACCAATAGCGATATGTTATATGTATCACCAGATTCAAAATTAGTTAAAACTTTAATGAATTCATATATTAAACATACTGGCGATAACAATGCTAAACCAGTCGTAATTGGTGGGGGCACATACGCAAGAAGTATGCCAAATGTCGTTGCTTTTGGGCCACATTTTCCAGGAAGACCGTCATTTATTCATCAGCGTGATGAATATGTATTAGTTGATGATTTACTTACGGCAACAATAATTTATCTTGAAGCTTTATATGAATTAGCGAAATAAAGGGGATGTTATTATGAGACAATACTTACAAATGTGTAAAGATATTATGGAGCGTGGTGAAGTTAAAGAAGACCGCACTGGAGTTGGTACTAAGGGCTTTTTTGGCTACCAAGCTAGGTATAACCTAGAAGAAGGGTTTCCATTACTGACGACTAAAAGAGTCTATTTAAAAGCGATTATTCATGAATTATTGTGGTTTATTAGTGGGGATACTAATATTAAATATTTAGTTGATAATAACGTTAGAATTTGGAATGAATGGCCATATGAACTTTTCAAAAAATCAGAAGATTACCATGGTGAAACCATGGAAGAGTTCGTCGAAAAAATTAAAGAAAGCGATGAGTTTGCCAAAAAACATGGCAATTTGGGTCCAGTTTACGGCAAACAATGGCGTGATTTCTTTGGTGTTGACCAAGTTCAAAGTGTAATTGATCAACTTAAAGAAAATCCTAATTCAAGAAGAATTATTATTTCTGCGTGGAACCCAAAGGAGCTTTCAGAAATGGCACTACCACCATGTCACGCTTTCATGCAGTTTTATGTGTCAAATGACGGTAAATTATCGCTCCAGTTATATCAAAGAAGTGCTGATGTTTTCTTAGGTGTACCATTTAATATTGCTTCATATTCTCTACTTTTAATGATGGTGGCGCAAGTAACCGGATTAAAACCATATGAGTTTATCCATATTACTGGTGATACTCACATTTACTTAAATCATTTTGATCAAATTAATTTACAACTTTCAAGAGAACCAAGAAAGTTGCCAACCATGAAAATTAATCCGAAAGTTAAGTCGATTTATGACTTTAAATATGAAGATTTTAAACTAGAAGATTATAATCCACATCCAGCAATTAAAGGGGTGGTTGCGGTATGATTAACTTAATTTGGGCGATGGATGAAAACCGGTTAATTGGAGATAAGAATCGCTTACCTTGGCATTATCCAACTGATTTGAAACATTTTAACTCGCTAACTAGAGGTAAGACAGTCTTAATGGGACATGAGACTTATATGTCGTTAAAAGGTTATTATCAATCTAAGCCACTACCTTATGAAAAAATTTATGTTGCTAATTTAGAAAAGCATGATTATCCAGATGCCGAGTTAGTTAGTGATGCGATTAAATTTTTAAAAGAATTTAAAGATGAATTATGGGTGATTGGTGGCAAGATAATTTATGAATTATCATTACCATATGCTGATAATTTATACATTACCTATATTTTAAACAAGCATGAAGGTAATATTTATTTTAAACCTTTTTCACTTGAGGATTTTAAACTAACGGAAAAGAAAGTTGAACCTGGTTTAATCTTTACTAAATATGAAAGGAAGTAATGTTTTATGTTTATACTAATTACTTTTTTAATGTCGGTAGCATATGTTCTTTTAATGACATTTTTAGTAAATAGCACATGGTACTTTATTATTTTATGGGTTGTTACCGGAATAATCTTGTTTTATATATTGGGGGTTCTTTCAATAATTTTTATTATCGAAATTATTTTACCAAGATTAAAATATACATCAAAAGCGAAATATAGGTATATTAAAGAAATGGGTTGGTGGTTATCTACATTTATTTTAAACGTAAAGGTTAAAGTATATGGAAAAGAGAATTTACCAATAGGTGGCAAAGTAATTTTTTATGGTAACCATAAATCGAAGTTAGATCCACTGTATTTTTCGCAAGCAGTTAATAGACCTCATGGATATGCAGCTAAAAGTGAATTATGGAAATTTCCAATTGTCGGGACCTTATTAAAATCAATGAATTCTTTTGCGGTGTACCGCGATGATAATCGTGAAAGTTTAAGAGAGTTATTAAAGGGTATCGAAAGGGCCAAAGAGGGTCACTCGTTTGGGATTTATCCAGAAGGTGGCACTAAATATCGTGATCACGAGGATATTCGCGAAGTTAGAGCTGGCGCTTTTAAATTAGCCCAAAAAGCTGGAACTGATATTATACCATTTACGATGTTAAATACTAATAAGTGGGCTAAAAGAAAGTTTTATTTAAAACCAATTACCGTTAAAATTATTTTTCATCCAGTTATCAAATATGAAGAATATAAAGATTTAACAACCACTGAAATATCAGAAAAAGTCATTGAAGTTATCAACTCAGCCGTTGATGTTAAGGATTCGATTAGCAAATAGAATATATTATTTCATTATCTAACTACAAAAGATAAACAAAAAGCCGCTAAATTTAGCGGCTTTTTATATCAAAAGTGTAATTATCTACTATAATATTGTGGTTCAGTAGTGTTATTTAAAACTTGAATTAGTTTGATGCTATCTTCTTTAACATCTAATATTAAGATGGCTCCGTTTAATAGAATTGAATTATAGTTATATTTATCAGCGGCAAAGACAACAAGAATTGATTTTATTGTATGTGAATGGCAGCCAACTAAGACCGTATATCCTTGATATTTTTGGTATAAATTCATGACGCCATCATAAACTCTTTTTTGAATTTCTTGGTTAGTTTCATATCCAGGTAAGTTTTTAGTAATAGGAAAGGTATCAGCAACTAATTTTCCTTCGTGAGGTCCAAAATTTCTTTCATAGAAACTTGGATCTTTAGTAATAGTTTTATTATATCCATATTGATTTAAAATAATTTGTGTTGTTTCAAAAGCTCTTTTTGAGGGGCTAGAAATAAAAAAGTCAATGTTTTTAACATTTTTAAGTAAAACCTCAGCTGCCTTTTGGGCATCTTTAATCCCCGCTTTATTTAAAGGATAGTCACTACGGCCTTGAATTCTGCCTTCTTTATTAATTTCAGTCTGACCATGACGCACCATAATTAACTTCATATTATCCCTCCATATTAAATATACCATATTTTAAAAATATTATGATAACTAAGGTTATCTATGGTAAAATGAATATGCGATGAAAGGAGTCAGATATTATGTTAATGGTCGATTTAATTTTGAAAAAACGAGCCGGAGAAGTATTATCAAAAGAAGAAATTAATTTTATAATTAATGAATATGTTAAAGGTAATATTCCCGATTATCAAATGTCAGCTTTTTTAATGGCTGTTTATTTTCAAGGGATGAACGAACATGAATCAACCGCACTCGCAATCGCGATGCGTGATTCAGGTAAAGTTTATGATTTATCGAAAATTAAAGGAATTAAAGTAGATAAGCACTCAACTGGGGGAGTTGGAGATAAAGTAACTTTAGTATTAGGACCAATGGTCGCGGCAGTGGGAGCAAAATTTGCCAAAATGAGCGGAAGAGGTCTTGGTCATACTGGAGGAACACTAGATAAATTAGAAGCGATTAAAGGCTTTAAATTAGAACAAAGCGAAGAAGATTTTATCGATTTAGTATCAAAACACGGGTTAGCGGTTATAGGTCAATCAGCTGATATTACTCCAGCTGATAAATTATTATACGCTTTAAGAGATGTAACGGGAACCGTTGATAGCGTTCCCCTAATTGCTTCATCAATTATGTCCAAAAAATTAGCAAGCGGTAGTGACGTGATCGTCTTAGATGTTAAATACGGAAGTGGCGCTTTTATGCATACGGTTAAAGATGCTGAGAAATTAGCGGAAGTAATGGTTAAAATTGGTAATTTAGCCGGAAAGAAAATGACTGCGATTATTACTAGTATGGATGAACCACTAGGTCATAAGATTGGTAACGGATTAGAAGTATATGAATCAATTGAAACTTTAAGTGGTAAAGGGCCAGAAGATTTAGTGACGGTTTGTGTGGAAATTGGCGCCTATTTAACAGTTGATGCCAAAATTTTTAAAACTTTAGATGAAGCAAGAATCGAACTTAAGAAAACTTTAACTGATGGTCGAGCTTTAAATAAATTTAGAGAAATGGTAATCGCCCAAAAAGGTGATATTAAAATGATTGATAATCCTAAGAGTTTCTTAACCGCTAAAACGCATCAAATTTATGCTAGTGAACCGGGATATGTTGAATCATTTTTAACGACCGAAATCGGTACCGCCGCCAGACTTCTTGGCGCCGGAAGATTAACGAAGGACGATATTCTAGATTTAGATGTTGGCGTTGAAGTTAACAAGAAAATTGGTGATAAAGTTGAAAAAGGCGACTTACTGGCAACAATTTACCATAATGATAAAGGATTAGAAGAGGCGATTAAAGTCTTAACTAACGCCATTAAAATTGGGCAAAGTAAAAAGGGCGTAAAATTAATCGCGAAAGTAATTCGCTAATCTATCTTTTTTTAAAATAATATGATAGAATAAAGCTAAGATATAAATACGGGGAGCAAATTGCTGAGAGGAACTTAGAGTTCGACCCGCAAACCTGATTTGGATAATGCCAACGGAGGGATATTTAGTTAGATAAGACTAGTTTATTTAGCCGTGGTATATGCCACGGCTTTTATTTTCTAAGGAGGAAACTTATGGTAAAAAGTAGATCATCTAAAATAATAATGATGATTATTGTTGTCATATTATTAGGCTTTGTCATTTTAGGTCCGTCGTTAATCCTGCATCCAACTAATGTTGGAATTGTCATTAACCGGATTAAACTTGAAGATGGATCAAGAGAATTAATTTATAATTTTGAAAATCTAAAAGTATTAAATAAACTAACCATTAAAGCGTTAGGGGTATCAATCTTATTATTTATTATTTATCTGGCAGTCGCAATTTTAAAATTATTTGTTGTCAGTGAAAAAAATGAAGATAAGCTTAAAAAATTAATCTTAGCCTTACTATTAGTTGGAATGACGATTGCGATTGTCTTAATTGCTTATTATATCTACATTTTAATTAGATTTCCTAAGGATTATGATAAATATAATAATTATGCTTATGCCTTAGGTGTCGCCAATATTATCTTTTTAACTTCTTTAATTGCCCTTACTACAATACTAGTATGGTTAACATTTACTAGTAAAGAAGAATCTAAAACTACCATCAATATTCAAGTCGTAACCGAAGGGGCGATGATGGCGGCTATGTCTGTTGTTTTATCAGTTTTAGGAGATTTAATTCCCTGGATAAATAATGCTTTTGGTGGCGGTGTATCACTATCAATGTTACCGATATTCATTTTTGCATTCCGCCGAGGAATCGCACCAGGAGCATTAGTTGGCTTTTCTTACGGAGTAGTAAACTTATTAATTGACGGAGTACTACACTGGGGATCAATCTTTTTTGATTATTTCTTACCTTATACATTGGTAGGACTAATTGCGGGACTATTCGCAAAAAAAGCCCAAAAGGGCTTAATTGGCTATTCGATGCTAGCAGTTTTCCTCGGCGGATTTGCTAGATATTTATGTCACTCATTAAGTGGGGTAATTTTCTTTTCAGATTATGCACCAGAAGGAATGACGGCATTTTATTATTCATTTATTTTTTATAATGCACCTTATATGGCAGTAAATATTGTCTTAAATTTAATTATCATCTTTGCGGTGCATTCAAGATTAATTACTAAAGATAGTAGAGTCGTATAGTTTCTAAATAATCAATTCTAGGATTATATTTAAATTTAATTAAATGAGCGCGCTCTTTAAAAGTTTCATAGGGGATGGATTTTCTCCCCTTTTCTTTTTGATCCCAATATTCAAGTAAAACCTCACAAGGTAAATAATAATACTCATTATAATGCTTCCAGTGAACAATTAAAAACGATATACCACCATGTTCCCTAACTTGACGTAAGTGCTCAACTTGGTGCGGATGGATATTACTTAGTGGTAGTGATGTCTTTGATTTTGTTTCTTTAGCATCAAAATCAATATACCGACCTTGATAAATTCCATTATAGTCAGTAGTTGATGGTGTTTTATAATAAGCTTCAACAATTTTAGCTTTATTTCGTGAAGGATATGAAACATCAACAATTTGGACTGGAGTTGGCTTTTTATGAATCACGGCAATATTGTTTAAAAGATAATATTCATTAGTTGAATCTAAATCAGCCTCTAAAGTCATACCTAAATTAGAGGTATAACTCTTAATTTGTTGTTTTTCTTTATTAACTTTTTTCAAATTTGGATATTTAATCATTAAGTGCCACCACCACATTTAGTTTATCATATATTTTTAAAACATTTTATTCATTCAAATTAATATTTGAATAATTTTTTTGATAAATAGCGAATATTAAATACTGCTAATTTAATTGTGATATAATAATAGTAACGAAGAAGCGATTCAAAGGAAGTGAAAAGTTATATGACAGAAGTAAAAGTTTTTGCGCTGGGAGGATTAGGCGAAAACGGGAAAAACATGTATGCAGTTGATGTTAATAACGAACTATTTATTTTAGATGCGGGGTTAAAATACCCAACTAATGAATTATACGGGGTTGATGAAATTATTCCGGATTATAAAATGTTAGTGGCAGCTAGAAGAAGAATAGTTGGTATTTTTATCTCGCATGCTCATGAAGACCACATTGGCGCCTTACCCTATATGTTAAAAGAGTTAAATGTTCCGATTTATGGAACACCGTTATCAATAGAATTAATTAAAGATAGTTTACTTGAAGCTGATCATAATTTAGATGATTATTTTTTCCATACGGTAAACACCAATACCACCTTACCATTTAATAATGCGAAAGTGACATTTTTTGCCACGACTCACTCAATTCCTGAGTCAGTCGGGATTGCAGTTGAAACAGATTTAGGTAGTATTGTTTATACAAGCGAGTATACTTTTAATCAAATTAAAGATCCTAAATACAAAACCGACTTCAAACAAATTAATGAAATTGCTAATCGCGGCGTTTTAGCGGTTTTAGTGGAATCTGCCGGATCATATCATACTGGATTTAGAAATATTGACTTATTAAGACACCAAATTGAAAACATCTTTACTAACGCTAAAGGTCGGATTATCGTTTCATTATTTTCTAGTGATTTACAAAAAATTCAGTGGGTTATTAATATCTCAATAGCTCATCAGAAAAAGATTGCGGTTGTTGGTAGAAAAGCCCAAAGGATAGTTGATATTGCCTTAAAAAATGGCTACTTAGATATTCCTAGTGATGCCTTTGTTAATTTAAGATATATTGATGATAAAAATAAAAATAATCAAGAAGATTTAGTCGCAATTGTCATTGGTAAACGCCATGAGCCATTTTACATGCTTCAAAGAATGGCGAGAAAAACAGATAGGTTAATTCATATTGAATCTAAAGATACTGTAGTTTTACTAACGCCACCAATCCCAGGAACGGAAACCATGGCAGCAAGAACCCTTGATGTTTTATACCGCGGCGATTCACAAATTAAAATTATTGATAAGACCTTGCTTTCAACATCTCATGCTTCTCAAGAAGAAGTTAAAATGATGATTAACTTATTAAGACCGGAGTTTGTAATTCCAGTAATTGGTGAATATCAACATCAAATTAGAGTTAAAAATTTGGCATCTCAAATCGGTTATGAAGATGATAAAATCTTAATTTTGGATAATGGTGATGTGGCAACATTTAAACCAAAAGCTAATTATGTTAGTAAAAAAGATATTAGAACTGAAGATATTTTAATTGATGGGACACCACTTGATGATAATAATGATGTTATTTTAAGAGATAGAGAATTATTAGCTGAAGACGGAGTCGTGATGGTTATTGCCAATGTTAATCCGAAAACGAGAGAAATATTAAATGATGACATTGAAATTATTACTAAAGGATTTTCATATTATCACGAATCAATTAATATTTTAGATCAAATTAGAGAAATATTTTTAGAAGTTAGTAAAAAAGAATTAATTGCTAAGTATGTTGATTGGAATAGTTACAAAAGAAACTTCAGAAATGAAACTAGTAAATACATCTATCAGAAGACAAAAAGAAATCCAATTATTATTCCAGTAATAATTTCAACTGAAATATAAAAAAATAAGAAAATATATAGAAAATACCAATTGAATGAATGCCTTCATAAAGCGGTAATATTATTCTTGGTATTTTTATTTTATAAAATAATTAACAAATGTATAATTAAATGGAATTATAATTGCTATTTTGATATAAAAAATCTGTTTTGGTGGCTTCGTTTGGCTGAGAAAACATGATATAATATCAGCGAATAGAGGTGTCATTTTATGAACGATATAAAATTATATGAAAATAAAAAGATTCGTACAATTTGGGACAATGAAAAGGAAGAGTGGTATTTTTCGATAGTTGATGTTGTCGCAGTTTTAACAGAGAGTAAAGATCCGTCAGCGTATTGGAGAAAGTTAAAGCAAAGATTGAAAGAAGAAGGAAATGAGTCTGTGACAAATTGTCACGCACTTAAAATGAAGTCTCATAAGGACGGGAAAATGTATAAGACCGATGTCGCTGACATGAAAGGAATCTTTCGTGTTATTCAATCGATTCCATCACCTAAAGCTGAACCTTTTAAAATGTGGTTAGCGCAAGTAGGAAAAGAAAGAATAGATGAAGTTATAGATCCGGAATTAACAATTGATCGAGCCTTAGAAACCTATCTCAAAAAAGATTATTCTAGAGAGTGGATTAATCAAAGACTTTAAGCGATTCAAGTAAGAAAAGAATTAACTGACACTTGGCAAGATCACGGCATTAAGGAAAATAGAGAATTTGCCATACTTACTAATGAAATTACTAAAGCGTGGTCGGGAATGACTACAAGAGAATATAAAGATTTTAAAAATCTTAAAAAAGAAAACCTAAGAGATAATATGTCGACATTAGAATTGGTTTTAAATATGCTGGCAGAGGCCACTACAGCTGAACTCACCAAGGAGAAAAACCCACAAGGTCTAATTGAGAATAAAGAAGTTGCTAAGGAAGGTGGTACTGTTGCCGGAAATGCGAGAAAGGATATTGAGTCTAGAACAGGAAAACCAGTAATTACTAAAAAGAATGCGGTAGATTTTTCTAAATTAATAGAAGATGTTTCTGAAAAAAACAATAAAAAATAATTATTTTACGATATAAAATATTTAGCTATACCCCTATCATGGGGGTTTTTTAATTAAATCATATAAAAGTTTGTAAGCGCTTGCATATATATCTTAAAATATGGTATATTTTAATTGAAAATGAAGGAGGGACTTGACATGATAATCGGTATACCTAAAGAAATACTTAAAGGAGAAAAAAGAGTCTCAGCGACACCTCAAACAGTTAAAAAAATGATTAAGGACGGTCATAAGGTTTTAGTTGAAAGAAATGCTGGTGTTGACTCTTTTTATTTAGATGAAGAATACATGGAAGCGGGAGCAGTCATTATTGATGATGTTAAAGATTTATATGCAAAAGCGGAAGTTGTATTAAAAGTTAAGGAGCCACAACTTAATGAAAAATTAGGAAAACATGAAATTGACATGATGCGCAAAGGGGCAATCTTAATTACGTTTTTACATCCAGCTAATCATGTGAACCATGAAATGGTTTTGATGTTAAAAAATAAAGGTATTACCTCATTGACTTTAGATGGTATACCGCGGATATCACGAGCCCAAGCGATGGATGCCTTAAGCTCAATGTCAACATGTGCTGGTTATAAAAGTGTGATGATTGCCGCTAATAATTTACCTAAATTTTTACCGATGATAGGTTCAGCCGTTGGTATGATTAGGCCAAGTAACGTGTTTGTTGTCGGGTGTGGGGTAGTTGGCTTAAGGGCGATTGCCACCGCCAAAGGATTAGGGGCTCAAGTATATGCCTGTGATATTAGACCAGAGGCAGTCGAACAAGCTAAATCTTTGGGAGCAAGAATTGTTGAACTTGATATTCCAAAAGAAGTGGCTCTCTCAAAAGACGGGAAACATGCTAATAGTTTGCCAAAAGAATACTTAATTAAAGAACGCGAACAAATTAAAGATATGGTTAAAAATGCTGACATTATTATTCTTTCAGCCCTAATCTTTGGCAAAGAAGCCCAAATACTAGTAACTGAAGATATGGTTAAATCAATGAAACCAGGTAGTTATATCGTTGATATTTCAATTGACCAAGGTGGTAACTGTGCCTTAACTAAACCAGCCGAAGTAATTGAAGTTGAAGGGGTTAAAATTGATGGAACTAAAAACATTCCAGGAATGATCCCAGCTAGTTCAACTTATATGTTTGCGGAAAATGTTTATAACTTCTTAAAATACTTAGTAAAAGATAATAAATTACATTTAGATATGAGTGATGAAATTGTTACATCGACATTAGTAACTCACGATTATAAACTTCTACATGAAGGGACAATTGAGGCGATGAAATCATGACAACACTACAAATAATCTTAATTGTTATTTTTATTGTTGCGGCTATTATTGGTTATTTTCTAATTAATAATGTTCCTAGTTTATTACACACCCCGTTAATGAGCGGGATGAATGCCCTATCTGGTATTACCATTTTAGGAGCAATTATCGCTACTGCAATCGCAACTAAAGGCGGTATCGTCTCACAATATTTAGGCGGGATTGCCATAATCGCGGCCGTAGTAAATGTTTTTGCTGGTTTTGGTGTTACTGATCGAATGTTAGGAATGTTCCACGCGGAGGCGAAAAAAGATGATAAGTAATTTAGCGTATTATATTATTTCCGCGGTTATAGTTTTAGTAATACTGTTAGGGATTTATTTAATGAGCCGTGTTAAAACGGCAAGACTTGGAAACGGATTAAGTGCACTAGGGTTGCTTGCGGCAACCATTACCATTTTACTAAAATATGAAATTATTGAAATATGGCAACTCCATATTTATTTTCAAATTGGAATTATCATCGGCTTAGTAATGGCTTTTAAAGTTAAAATGATTAACATGCCGCAAATGATTGCCTTACTTAATGGTTTAGGAGGCCTTGCAAGTACAATAGTCGGAGGCTTTGCCTTATATCAAATTGGTGCGGGAGCGGATACCTTTTCAATTATTTCAAGTGTACTGGCAATCTTAATTGGAAACATTACCTTTGTTGGTAGTTTAATTGCGGCCTTGAAATTAAGCCGAATAATTTCACAAAAACCTGTAAGAATCAAATTTTATGGAGTTTTCATTATTTTAAACATTATCTTAATGGTTGCGTTAATATTTGTAAGTGCCTTTATTAAAAATATTGAACTAATTATTTTATTAGCATCTTTAATTCTTTCAACCTTATTTGGTTTAATCTTTTCGTTATCAATTGGTGGAGCCGATATGCCAATTACGATTAGTTTACTTAATAGTTTATCAGGAGTAGCGGCTTCAATATCAGGGCTTGCGATTGGTGATCCGCTCTTAGTAGCAGTGGGAGCAATCGTTGGAGCTAGTGGATTAATTTTAACAAGAATTATGGCTAAAGCGATGAATAAACCAGTGCTTCACATTATTATGGGAAAGACAACCATTTCTCACAAACAACCTCCAAAAGAGAAAGAAGAACTAAAAGAAACATTCATTCAAACGAAAGATCCATATCAAATCTTTGATGAAGCTGAAGAAGTTATTATTGTTCCTGGATACGGAATGGCGGTTGCTCAAGCTCAATTTTTAGTTAAAGAATTAACTGACTTTATTAAATCTAAAGGGGGACATGTTCGTTTTGCAATTCACCCAGTCGCTGGGAGAATGCCTGGTCATATGAATGTGTTACTGGCTGAAGTTGATGTTGATTATGATGACTTATATGATATGGATTCAATTAATGATGACTTTAAAGATACCGATTTAGTGATTATTATTGGTGCTAATGATGTGGTTAATCCAAGTGCGAAAACTGAAGAAGGAACTCCATTATATGGAATGCCAATTTTACATGTAGATGAAGCTAGAAATATCTTTATTTTCAATTACGATACTATGCCGGGATATAGTGGTGTTGATAACCCACTATATACAAGTGATGTTCATTTGTTCTTAGGGGATGCGAAAGTTACCTTACAAGAGTTTTTAAACCATTATAAAAAATAAAATATGATGTGAATCCATAAAAAGATGGACTAAATTGAACGGACTTTCAAAAGTTAGAGAGAAGGTATAATATACCCAATCAATAACTAGAAAGCCTTTTGTTCGACATTTTGGTTACGTTATAAATAAGTTATCGACCGATTATGCGAACGAATAAAAATATATCGACCGTTTTTTCGAACGAATAAAAATATATCGTTGATATTGAGCAATTGAAGTGCTATAATATAAATGAAAGGATTGATGAATATGCGAATAAATTTTAGTGAGACTAGACAAAAAGAATTAAAAAGAGAATATACAGACACCATCTTAAAGACTATTTCAGCTTTTGCTAATTACGATGGTGGCCAAATTTTAATAGGTATTGATGAAACGACCAAAGAACTAGTTAATGTAGCAGATTATGTAGGTCTTAAACTAAAAATTGAAAACAAGATAAACGATTCAATTACACCAAGACCCCGATATGATATAAAAGTTTTAAGTATTGAGGAAAAGAATTTATTGGAAATTAATGTTTATCCGGGGATGAATAAACCATATATGTATAAAGGGGTCGCATATCAAAGAAATGATACATCTACGATTCCAGTTGACCAATCAGCTTTGGTAGAATTATCCTTAAAAGGCAAAAACATTTCATATGATCAATTAGAGATTGATGAAGATGATTTACAGTTCTCTGTTTTAGACAAAAAATTGAATGAAGTTAGACCGGTTTCCAATTTTAATAAAGATATTCTCATAACTTTAGGGTTAATAACAAATAATAAATATAACATTGCCGCTCAATTGATCGCTGATGAAAATAAAAATATGACTTTTGGGATAGATATGGTGCGTTTTGGTCGTTCGATTTCTGAATTCCTTGACAGAAAAACTATTACTGGAAAATCCATACTATTGCAATATGATGGCGCTATTGAAATGTTTGTAAAACATTATCCTGAAATTGAAAAAGTTGAAGGTATTAAAAGAATCAAAAAACAGCCAATACCATATGAAGCCTATAGGGAAGCAGTGGCTAATGCTATCGCACATAGAAGTTATTTGGTTTCATCAAATATTAAAATTGAAATGTATGACAATAGAATTGAAATTATATCCCCAGGTGGGCTTCCTCATGGTGTCACAAGAGAGAATTATTTAAAGGATAATCTATCAATTCCAAGAAATACAATCATATCTCAAGTATTGTACACTTTAGGCATTATTGAAAAGTTTGGAACGGGTATAAGAAGGATGAATGATGCCTATTTCGGCTATGATAAAAAGCCTACCTTTGTTATTAAAGATACATTCATAAAAGTCATTTTGCCAAATGTTCTATTTAATGATTTTGAGATGAATGAAGAAACAAGAGTGCTGAACTTATTAGATGTCAAAGTTGAAATAACTAGACAAGATGTTGAAAGTTTGCTCAATGTTAATAAAACAAAGGCCGTGGAGTTGCTGAATAAATTAATAACAAAAGGTTTAGTCAAATCTGTTGGAACTGGTAAAAATATAATTTACACAAAAAAATAGACATAAATAATCGATTACTTAACCTACAAATGTTAATATAAAAGTACTCAATAATGTGCATGTAACTTTCCCCAGTTACAATCATTAATGAAAAGATAGTTCTTATTTGATAATTTATGAATAAAAAACAAAAATAAATTAGTTAAAGAAAACACCACGATTCATGTTTGATATGTGGTGTTTTTCTAATTCATCCTAATTTTTTGATTTTTTCTATTTCTAGATAACGCGTTTTTAAAGCCTTTTCATATGGAGATTCATCTTTTGGATTATAGTATTTTTTATTCTTTATTTTAAGAGGTAAATAATTCTGTTCATTGATTGATCCTGGGTCATCATGTGGGTATTTATAGATCGCTGGATTTTTACGAATCGCCTTATTATCGGCATGTGGTGGAACGACTCCAGTATCAATATTTTTAATGTCATTTAAGGCCTCATCAATTGCTAAATATGCACTGTTAGATTTTGGACTTAATGCCATCTCAATTACGACATTAGCCAGTGGGATTCTCGCTTCTGGAAGTCCCACTTTTTTCGCCACTTCATAGGCGGTATAAACTTTAGGCGCAAGATTAGGATTGGCTAATCCAATATCTTCGTAAACAATAACCATTAACCGTCTACCAATTGATTCTAAATCTCCTAAAACAAGTAATCTACCTAAGTAATGAATTGATGCGTGAACATCGCTGCCGCGAATTGATTTTTGAAGTGCTGATAATAATTCATAATAATTATCTTCGCCACCATCTAAATTTAAATGAGGCATTCCCATCACCATTCTAACAATATTTGGTGTTAAAAGATCGCCGTCTTTTAAAACTAAGCTAGTGGCCTCTAGTAAATTAAGAGCTGATCTAACTTCATGGTTAGAAAATCTAATAATTAAATCAAGAGCTTCATCTGAAATTGAGAATCTAAGATCAAGTTCGTTTTTACCACGTTCAATTACTTTCTTTAAATCTTCATCCTTTAAGTCTTTGACTTGGTATAAATGACATCTTGATCTTACGGCTGGGTTAATATTTTGATAGGGATTAAGTGCCGTTAATCCAATAATTGTAACTTTACCCGATTCAACAAACGGCAGTAGATAATCTTGAACATCAGACTTCATTCGGTGAATCTCATCAATGATTAAAAGAATATTGTGGTAAGTAGTGGTATTGCAAATATCCATCAGTTTAGCTTTATTGTCAGTTGAGGCATTAAAAAAGTAAGTATCAAGTTGTGATTTTTCACTAAAAATCGTCGCAATTGTCGTTTTTCCAGTTCCTGGATTTCCATACAATATAAACGATAAATACTTACCAGTTTCTAACATTTTGGTTAAAATTCCATTTTTACCAACTAAATGGTCTTGACCAACGACCTCACTAAATTCAGTTGGTCTTAATCGATACGCTAATGGTTTCATTCTTATCACCCAAACTTATTATAGCATTTAGGAGCAAAAAATATATAACCTATGTAAATAATCTTCTCGTTTAAATTAAGTGTTGCTGATTTTTATTGTTAAGCTAAAGCATAAATGTTATTTCTTTTGTTTTATAACGATAATTAATAAACTAAAATTGTTTTAGAATATGAATTTTTCATTAATTTCAGTAAAATTATCATTATATTTTAGTGGCAATAGTTGAGTTAAACAAAGCTTAAATAATACAAACACCTTTAAAAAAATTATTTTAAATGAAGAAAAAGTAAAAAAGTAAACAATAAAAGTAAAAAAAGGTGAATAGGATTGAAAAAGTTAAGTTTAGGGATTAATATGTGGTTGAACGAGGAGGTAATTTTTATGTTTAAGAAAAGTAACAATCGTGGTTTATTTTATTTTCATTTTTACGAAAGTACTAGAAAAATTGGAATATTTTTATCAATTTTTATTTTATTACTAGGTTCTGTTTTACCATCAATTGGAGTTATTTTCGCAAAAACTGAAAATGACGGAAATGAATCTTTTTTATTGGAAAATATGGAGTCTACTGAAAGGGAAGACATCAAAATTATACGAGAAGATATTTCAAAAAGAAGCGAAAGCACAAAACATTTTGTAAAGTCTGATGGCTCCTATGAAATGGTTATGTATGGGGAAAGAATACATTATTTTGATGGTAGACAATACGAAGAAATAGATAATACATTAATTGAGGAAAACAATAGAATAGTAAATAAATGTAATGATTTAAAAGTGAATTTTCCGAAAATCTTAGACGAAACCCAAGACATTACATTATCATATAAAGATGCAAAGATTAAATATACTATTGAAAATATTAATAGCACAAAATCATCAATTGAGAATAAACAAATTGTTTCCGAATCAATTTATGAAATTAATCAAAACATTAATAAAATCAAATATAAAAATATTTTTAAAAGTACCAATTTAATATATCAAATATTAAATAATGGAATTAAAGAAGACATTGTTTTATTAAAATATGTTAAAAATTTTTCAATGTCTTTTTTATTTTCTTTTGAAAATTTAGATGTTACAAAAGATTCATCCGGACTTCAGATAATTACAAATGACGATAGGAAGTTCATTTTTGAACCTCTTTATATGTATGGTGATGACGGTGATATTTCATATGATATAAAGCAAGAATGGGTTGAAGTTGAAAAAAATATTTACAGACTTTTAATAGAACCAAATGATGAGTTTTTACAAAAAGCAAAATATCCCCTAGTTATTGACCCAAGTTTAACATTAGAAACTGAAAATTTAGTGCATGATACATTTGTTGATAGTAGAATGCCAAATAATAATTTTGCTCATGGTCAAGTTATGAATCTTACCGAAAGTTCAAATCAAATATGTCGGGGACTTATTAATTTTAAATTACCAGAGGAATTAAAAAAACAAGTTGTAACCTATGCAAAATTAGAATTAAAAAGAAATAATAATGTTGCATTCGAAAATAATATTATTCGAGTTTATGAAAACACACAATTGTTTTCAGCATATGATGTAAAATGGAATACAAAGCCAAGTTATGGCGATAATTTAGACTATCAAAAAATCGATAACAAAGTAACAATGACATTTGATGTTACAAAAGCTATAAAAAAATGGCACAATACTATTCTTGGAGATATTGAAATACCTGGTTTTACACTTACATCTACCGGTAATAATAACGAAACCGTTAGTTTTTATCAACATGGTTTTAATAGAATTGGCCCTAAAATTATAATAGGCTATGAAACACCGGCGGGGATTAAAAATTATTGGACATACACAACACAAGATATAGGTATTGCTGGTAAGGGGTTAATAACCGACTATACTGGTAATTTAACTTTTATAAGAAATGATTTTTCCATTAATAGTCTATCTCTAGATTTTTATTATTCAAATTATACAAAAAATAACAATAATGGATATGGATATGGTTGGCTACCTAATTATGATATTAAAATTAGTACAACTTCAAGTGGGAAACAAATCATATATCCTGATGGGAAAAAAGAAGAATATGTATGGCATAGTTCAAGCACAAGCAATTATGCCTCTATTACCGTATATAAATCTTTAAATAATCCGGCCAGTGTATTAACTTATATTAATGCCGCCGGTGGTTATTATTCAATTGAACTCACAACAGATTTAAGTCCAACATTATTCTTTAATTCGTCTGGATATTTAATTCGTATAGAAGATATCAAGACAAGTAATAAGATAGAAGTTACTAGGGATGCCAATAATAACAATCGAATTACTTCAATTAATGATAAGTTTGACAACAAAATAGATTTTTATTGGTCAGGTAATCAATTATTTAAATCAGAATTGAAACTCAAAAATGGCAATTCACATAATATTGTAGAAGAAAAAAACTATCAATATTCATCTGATAAACTTCTTGAAGTATCAGCAACATATAAATATGAAAACAATCAAACATCTAGCACTAAAAATATTTGTTATACCTATAACCAAGACAATTCGTTATTAAGTGCATCTAATGATATGAATCAAAAAAAGGTCACTTATGATTACGCTAATAATAAAGTTTTTGATGTTGTGTTAACGATAAATGACTTAAATGTAGGCACATATTCGATATCTTATGGAAATAATAAAACCATTTATCAAGATTACTTAGGTGAGGAAGCAATTTATTACTTTGATAATTTTGGACACACTATTAATATTTTTGACAATGATGGAAATATTCTAGGGAGAAAATATGATACTAACCATAATATTATAGAAGATTATACTGTTTATAAAAGAACTGTTAATAAAATTGAAAATCATGGTTTTGAATATGAATTTGGGTGGACATATTCATCAAATAATGTTGAGACTTGTGATGAGTCTTTATACGGAATACGCGGTTTAAAAATAAGTAAAACTAACAGTTATAATGAATACGCTTCGCAAACAATTAATCTTTCTACAGGATATTACACGTTAGAGGGTTATATAAAATCTAATGGTGGAACCGGATCGATGGAGGTTACAGGAGGAGCTGTTACTCTTAATAATCCTAGTCCAGTAACGAGTGGTAATTGGACGAAATTTGTTTATCAATTTAGAGTTGATTGTACTATAGATGTTGCCATAGTACTGAAAAACACTACTATAGGTACATCGTATTTTGATAACATTCAAATTTACGAAGGTTTTGTAAATACTGAATATAATATGCTAACAGATAGTTCTTTTGAAAATGATGGTGAAGAATGGGAGTTAAATGGAAATGGTACATGCGAAATAAATGGCCCCGATTATTTGGGGAAAAAAGCAGCATATATTGATGGCTCTCCGTTAACAATAAAAACTATTTCGCAGTCATTTCAAATTGGCGAAGATGAAGTTACAACATTCAGTGTTGGAGGATATGCAAAAGCCAATGCTAGTGCCTCTCAGTCACTTTATTTAAATGGTGAACCTATGACCAGTGAAGGTATGTTCGGCATAATTGTCGAAACAAAATACTGGTCAGAATCCTTTAATTCATTTAGAACTGAAAAAGAATATATTCCTTTTAATCCCAACATTACCGATTGGCAATTTCAAGGGAAAACATTCTGTTATGACAATATACATAAATTAACAATAACGTTAGTGTATAGAGGAGATGGAAGAGCCTATTTTGATGATATTAGATTACATAAAGAATCCATGGGTAATCAATATGGATATAATAACAAAAATCAGTTAGTAACTTTTTTTGGTTCATGGGGACATAAAATAATATGTAGAGATGATAATGGAAATATCGTCGAAATTGAAACCCAAAAAGGAGCAGATGTAGATGTAACCGAGTATCAATATGAAAATAACCGATTGGTAGAAACAAGCAAACAAGGAAACTATCTTCCTGGAGAAACATATAATATTAAAGAACTATTTACATATAACCAATTTGGCAATTTAACATTAAGTAAAATAGAAGGCAGAGATAGCTCAAATAATTTAAAATGGTTCTCCCAGTCAACCACATATACTACGGATAATCAATTTGTTGAGTCTGTGAAAGATGAATTTGGCAATCAAACAAGTTATCAATATGAAAATGGACTTTTAAAAACTATTACTGATTCTTTAGGTTTAACAACAACGTACACTCATAATAATTATGGTCAAATTACCAGTGTAACCGAATCTAAAGGTAGTGAATCACAAACCAATAACATCGTATATGACCAACATGGCAAACTAATTAAATTAGTTCAAGATAATTTAGTTTATCAATACGAATATAATTCATTAAACCAAGTAATAAAAGTTACGGTTGATAATCAGGTTATTATTGAAAATGAATACGTTATCAAAGAAAATGCTAACGAATCTTTTTATACTGGTATGATTAAAAAGCAACAATATCAAAATGGAACAACAATTCATTTCAATTATAATGATGAAAATCAATTAATTCAAATCAAAATAGGAAATAATGTTTACTATGAATATGAATATGATCACAAAGGTAATTTGGCTGTATATAAGGACATTATCAACAGTAATATTTATTTTTATTCATACAATGAAGATGGAAAATTACTTCAAATCATTGATCAAAGCAATAATAAAATAAATTTTACTTATGATAGTTTGGGTAATGTTGATAAAATTTCTTATGATTTGGGTTCAAATAAAAGAAGTGTCAATTACCATTATCATCAAACAACAGGAGAATATAATTACACAATTTATGAAGTTGGCAGTAATAATGTTATAGTTGATTATGATCACAATGACCCACTCAGAAGATTAAAAGAAATTGTCCTAACATATAATCAATTAAATATAACTAAAAAAATAGTTTATGATGATACTGAAGTCGATATCGAGATGGGAAATACTACTAATAGGATTTTTAGTGAACAAATTATTATTTCCTATAATGGAGTTAAAGATAATGAAACCCATACATACACTTATGATGCTGGTCATAATATAAAATCAATCGAAATTAAAGATGGGAATGGTAATGTTATAAAAAGAAAAACATACACATATGATTATTTTAATAGATTAATATCAGAGAATATTTTTAGTTATGGTACTTATAGTACTTATGTAATGTATGGTTACACATATGATAATCGATCAAATATCATAAGAAAAAATAAATATTTGCCTGGAGCATATTTTCTTCCAGAACTTGATAGTCATGAATTATATACATACAATAACAAAAATCAATTACTGACTCGTGTGTTCTACCAACAAAACAATTTAAAAGAAACTTGGAATTATGAATATGATTCTATAGGTAACATAATAAGCGAAACACCCGTTAATGAACCTGTTTCCTATCAATATATTTGGGAAGGAAACAAGTTAAAACAAGTCATAATTCCTCAAGTAGATGATGGTTATTATTACAAGTATAATGATGAAGGCATTAGAGTTTATAAAAATGTTTTTGGAACACATTATTATTATACTATACTGGGAGATAAAGTTTTAAAAGAAACCTGGAGTAATAATACCATTTTATATACATATGATGTCGATGGTTCATTAATTAGTTTTAACTATAACGATACAGAATACTTCTATGTAAAAAACATGTTAAATGATATAATTAAGATAACAGATAGTAATGGTAATGTTTTAGTAACATATGATTATGATGCCTACGGCAACATCATAAAAACCACTGATACAAGTGGTATTAACTTAAGTAATATCAATCCGTACAGGT